>Ga0065711_1000653_pt1 | contig 58642 bp, 30 predicted proteins | sample Hoacrofraction12_FD_59098 | JGI IMG/M metagenome (GOLD analysis project Ga0065711, IMG submission 59098) | Hoatzin crop microbial communities from Cojedes, Venezuela - Epithelial fraction 12 v2 (version 2) | ecosystem: Host-associated > Birds > Digestive system > Esophagus > Crop | place... | reverse complement strand
TCCCTCTGAGGGTGACGGAGCACTGGAACAGGCTGTCCAGGGAGGTTGTGGAGTCTCCTTCTCTGGAGATATTCAAGACCCGCCTGGACAGGCTCCTGTGCAGCGTGCTGTAGGTGACCCTGCTTTGGCAGGGGTGTTGGACTAGATGACCCACAGAGGTCCCTTCCAACCCCTAATATTCTGTGATTCTGTGATCTTAACTTTCACCAGGCTGTATTTAGATCTTGGCAAGTTAGACATGAATGCTTATCGGTATCTTTTGGTACTTGGTCTGGTTCCAATAAAAGGAGACTTTTTTTGAGCTCTTTTTATGACATTTCATTCTAGCATGCTCTCTGTTCTCTGCTGGGACCTCACATTCCCCATATGCCTAATTTGGCTCCCTGGGAGCTGACTCCCTTCACCTGTGAGTGCTCCCTTGAGTGCTCCCATGTCACTGACATGTCCCAGTTTGGTTAAGAGGGGGCATCTCCCTGCCACCTCTTCTGTGGTGAGCTCTTTCAGGAGGGAAAACAGGGAAGAGAGGGCCGCCAAACCCTCAGATCCAAGTTATCTATTTGAAATAAATGCGTACATGGAAATGGCAGCTTCAGTACATTCTCATATACTGGATATAGCCATTAATAATAAGAAAATGGGTGAATTATTATCTGCCTCAATTTCAGTATCTGGATAAAAAATGTGGTGTTTTAAGAGAATTTGTTTTATCAAGAGTTGATACTACAAAATAAGAGCACCTTTCAGCATTGTCAATACAACTAATATACCTTTTGTATACTTTTGTACTGAAATTGTCAAGTATGACGCTAGAAGCTTATTACAACACTTTTCCCTTATGTGTGTAGCTCAGTGCTTTTATATCAATGTGAATAATTACTTGTATAAAAAGACTGCTTAAAATACTTAGAATGTTGTATATATGATTATCATCTGCGAAGGTTTGGTGTCTTCTTTTAAAAGCATATTTGTGTTTTAATAACCAGAAGATACGCTGCTGCTGCTGAAATCTAGACTAAGAGAGCAAGGGTGCAGAAATTATTACGAGGGGAAAAACCAGTTTGTTTACTTCCACTTGACAAAGTGACTGTTTTCTAGCCAGTTTCCAATAGCATATTCAGGTGAAATTTTTCTGGAATTTTAACAGTAGGAATTTAAGAAAGCAGATACCTCAGGTTTGTTCAAATATTTTTTCAAGTATTTTTGTTGCTTTTGGGATCTATGTTAATAAGATTATGGAGTTAGATGTACTTGTTTCCAAGTCCAACTTTTCCTCCTAGTTTTTCAGTAATATTTGAAATACCTTGTTTGTAGAACTAAAGAAGAGCTTAAAAAATATTTGCAATAAATCAGGCACGGTTTTATACATTAAGTATTGGGATATACATTAAGTATGGGGATATGAATTTTTGGAAGAATTGCATTTATATTTGCAAATAAGTTCTGCAGAAAACATGAATTTAGGTAAGGCAAAGTGCATCATTTCAGCCATTTTGGAATGAAATGTCTAAGAAGTTTCAAAATCACTTCTAAAGTGCCAAAATCCAACTTCAACAGTGTTAAGAGCCCAAATATGAAACTAAATAGTTGGGTTTGGACTTAACAATGTGTTTAACTGCAATCCATATGAAAGAAATGGGTTTCCTTTACAAAAAAAATACTCTATCCTTTTTAAATTTGGCCACTTATTCAACAGTTCTGTTTACAACTCCTTTTTATTCCTTTTGCCAACACTCATAGCTATTTATTTTTGTTCTTATTAATTCCTGTAAAAAACCACTTGTCTGAGCAAATGGTAGAAGCAGGCAAGTGGCATCCACTCGATGCATAGACCACTGTTCAATTGTCAGTCCCAAAAATCTTGTTAAGGATAGGAAAAATTAAAATAAATAAATAAATAAATATAGAAAAAGGAGTTTGAGATGTTGTGAAAGTAAGCTATTCGGCTGAAATCAGTTAGGAGAGGAAAACTTGTATATATCACCACTATCATTAAAACCAAAACCAAGCTCCTTTATTATGTCAAATACGTATCTTTTATAGAACTTCAAGAATCACTGAGAACATGCCCTAGGACATAATCTAGGCAGTGATGGCGAAAGGGGTAAGACATGTATGCTGTGAAGCCTGCATAATTCAATAATGCAGCCTGGCATTCCTGTTATTTTGTCTCCAGATAAATATAAGAGAAGGTAATAATGTCCAGTGTTATAGCTGCATGTCGGTAAATCGTAACCATTTTAGTTTTCACGATTTGTCTGTCAGAAAATATTGCAGGAAAGTCTGAATGATCTCTAATTTGTAAGTGAACTTCTATTAAACAAAGAGTTCATGGGCATGCAACAGATGCTTACAGCAGTGGAGAAGCAGTAGCTTACTGATTCTAATGCCAAAGGAGCTATTAGTAATGATGGTCGAAGCATGTCTGTGTGTTTTGGAAGTGGAGGAAGAGCCGTATCTATGGCAGTAGATCCCTCCGTCACAGCTTCCTTGCAGATGATAGATGTCAAATACTTATGTCCTGCTGCTAAAACGAGGACAGGTCATCTGCTTTTCTGTGACATTCACTGTTTCAATAGTAATGTAAAACATTCGCAGACTGAAATACAAAACAAACTAAACTATCCTACCGTTGGTTTACTTAGTGTAAAAGCTGTTTCCTGGTGCACTGGCTTTAGGAGTGGTAAGATCTTGCTAACACTTCTCATGGTAAAACTAGTACTTATTTCAATAAGTGGGATAAGATTGTTGAACTATATCCTGTGGGAAAACATGGTATTAGCATCCCATTACTTAAATGACAGAAGTCTTGTACAAATATCACAACACTTCTTTTTTTTTAAAAAAAAGGTTGTAGCTTCAATTTCTAGATTATTACAATAAAACTGAGTGATAGAAGCATCTCTTTTTCCTCCAGGAGCATGAAAAAGGAGTGAGCAGAGTAGGTTTGTTCAAGGAGTAGGTTAATACTTTTAGGAATGGATTCCCAGATTCGTATCTTGAAGGGAATGAAGACATTTCTCTGACATCATTAAGGTAGGTACCTAAGCCTGGGAGAGGTGAGATTTCTTGGTTAGTATTTCTTAGTATCTAGTTCTAGGTAGCTGTCTGCCCTCTATGCACATATTTTGAATCATCTTTCACGCAGTGCAATAGATTTTTAACCTTAGAGGTTAGAGTCTTTTCAGTCTCGAGCTTCTCTGCTGTGCCAGCTCACTCGAAACTTCCTGAATCCCTCACTGGAACCAGTCCATATGCAGAGAAAAATATGTCTGTCCCCATCATCTGTACTATGCGTGCATATTTTCTGTCTCTCTCTTGCAAGCTCACACACAAATTAAATTTTAATTATAAATCTGTATCGGGCATCGAATCAAATTGCTAGCTACTAAACCACAGACAACAGCAATAATCCCCCCTGCCTTACAATGCGTAGTCCCTGGTGAACAATCAGGCCATTTATTAGTCTACTAGTCTAAACAATTGTACAGTAATAGCTGAAGTGAAAAGTTGCCACATAACTCAAGATGCTTGCTTTTTCTGGTGTCTTCAAAGCATTCAGCTCAAGGTGATGTAAAAAAAATCTGGCTGAACTACAGAAATATGAAAAATGTAAGAGAACTTGCTGCGTGCTCTGTGAGATGCTGCTGATAAATTAAATTTTACAGTATTATGTCATACAAACTAGCCATTAACATTAAAAGCAGTTGTTGCTCAGGAAGCAAGGCCAAATTGGTTTATTATTATTATTTTTTAATGTACAGCTGGTATAGAATTATTGGTTTTGGTGTGCAATTTCATCCTGTTCCTTAAAAATTGTGTTTTCCTCCCTATCCCTCCCACCACTATGTTTTCCTCCAGAATCCTGGGGATAAATCCGGAGGAATTGTGGTAAGGAGAGACTGAAAATTACTGATGCTAAGATGTGATTGAACTGGAGAAACAAAGTTTTGCTGGACCAGGATCTGGTCTTCATCAGGATGACAGGAAACAAGAGCAGCTGCTGATTTCATTGGAACTATTCTGGTTTTCTATTGATGTATGGAAGAAGCAGAATAAGGCCTAGTCACAACTCTAGGATCTTCATTCCTATGGTACTGCTTTCTGGATCTCCAGATTTTCCTCTGGATAAGTATAGAATGACTGGTGGAGATAGTGGGCCAGAGATATTAAGTAATGGGACTGTCATGGTTTAGCCTGGCCAAACGCCAGGTGCTCACTAAAGCCACTCCACCACTCCTCCTCCACAACAGGACAGGGGAGAGAAAATGTGAAAGCACATGGGTCAAGATAAGGACAGCGAGAGATCACTCACCGATTACCATCATGGGTAAAACAGATTGAACTTGGGGAAATTAGTTTAATTTATCTCCAGTCAAATCAGAGAAGGATAATGCAAAATAAAACCAAATCCTAAAACACACATTCCCCCCACCCCTCCCTTATTCCTGGGCTTAACTTTACCCCTGAATTCCCTGTCTCCTCCCCCTGAGCAGTGCAGGGAGACGAGGAATGGGGCTTGGGGTCAGTTCATCACATGCTGTCTCTGCCGCTCCTTCCATCTCAGGGGGAGGACTCCTCACCCTTTGCCCCTGCTCCATCATGGGGTCCCACCCATGGGAAACATTCTTTCATGAACTTGTACAGCTTGAGTCCTTCTCACAGGGTGCAGTCCTTCAGGAACAGGCTGCTCCAGCGTGGATCCCCCATGGGGTCACAATCCCTGCCAGCAAACCTGTTCCGACATGGGCTCCTCTCTCCACAGGTCCGCAGGTCCTGCTAGAAGCCTGCTCCAGCACAAGATCCCCGCATGGTCACTGCCTCCTTTGGGTATCCGTCAGCTCTGGCTTGGGGTCCTCCCCAGGCTTCAGGTGGATATCTGCCCCACCGTGGACCTCCATGGGCTGCGGGGGGACAGCCTGCCTCTCCATGGTCTTCTCCATGGGCAGCAGGGGTATCTCTGCTCTGGCACCTGGAGCACCTCCTCCTCCTCTTTCACTAATGTTGGTATCTGCAGAGCTCTCACTCCTCTGGCTGCAAAGTGCCCTTATGCAGCGTTTTTTTTCTTCTTAAATGTGTTATCACAGAGGCGCTACCACTGTCACTGATGGGCTTGGCCTTGGCCAGAGGTGGGTCCACCTTGGAGCCAGCTGGCATTGGCTTTATCGGACATGGGGGAAACCTCTAGCAGCTGCTCACAGAAGCCACCCCTGCAGCCTGCCTGCTACCAAAGCCTTGCCACACAAACCCAGTACACTTCCTTTGGAAGAAACTGGATTTAGGATCCACTTGGCGACTGATGAGCTGAATGTATCTTACTGATGGAGCAAAAAACTAGAAAAAAGCTTAGAGAAGCATGATCCAGCAAGAACTGGAAGCAGAAGGAACAAGCAAAACCCTTTAACCCTTACTTTTTTCAGCTTGTTGCATGCCCGTCCTGCCAAGCCAGGGATCTTCACAGTCCGTCCCTTTCATTTTCAGGAAATACAACCTTGTACCAGTGCAAACGTTGCTGCTGAGTCTGTGAAGGCAGGTGCAAAGCCTTGTGCAATGATGCTGCCCTGAAACTGAGGGCTATGCAAACAAATGGAGGAGGGTAAAACATTGCAAAAGGCAGACTTGCACATAGACTCAAATGCAACAGCACTTTCTTAGATGCTCACTCAGTTAATACTGCTCTGGCAACAGTCGGCCCTCCAACAGCCGCAGCAACAGAGACATCCATGGCTCCGAATCTGCCTGTAAGTACGGCGGGTGCTTTCTCTCTTTTTCTACTTGTGCCCTCAACTGCTCCGTGTCTCAAGGACCAGGCAAGTCAGGAGCCACGGTGCTTTGGTCTAGACCTACTCATAAAAATGTCAAATGAGTTAGGTTTTAATCTGTTGCTGCTGATTCAGCCCTGTCATATTGCTTTTATTCATGGCATGTTTCCCAGACAATAACATAAAGTGCTCCTTGGAGAGTAGGTTTAAGAAGCAACTAACGCCCAGGTTCATTAGGAAGTGTGTTTGTGAGCAATTTGTAGGAGTAAGTTTCATTTTTTTTCCTAATGCTTGACTAGTGTTTCTAGTCTTAATTTTATTTTTTCGCAAATGCGTCCTGTGAGTAAAATTTGTGACTTAATTTGAAATTGTATTGTGTTCTGTCACTATCAGTCCATTTCCCCACTTTTCCACCTTCCATGTTTCTGATAGATTTATGGCAAAAAAGAAGCTTTTGCAATGAGTAATTCACTCATCTGTTTATTCTCCACTAATGCAAACAATGCAAACATAATAACCACTCTTCTCTCCTATAAGATGTCTAGCTTATTTAATGGATTTTGTCATTATATAATTTCATAACTTATTTTAATTCCCCACATGTATTTCCAGCATGTAGCTAATGTTAGCCTGGGAAATATTCCTTTAATAGTTTCCCTGATTGACAAGTTGATTCATTTATCACAACACTCAAATTCTGCAGAAATTAACATTTCTATGTTTTTTACTTTTTGCTGCTAAAATCACAGAAACATACTGAAGTTCAAAAGAAAAAAAACAGAAGGAAAAGGGCAGAGCGCCAGCTAGGGCTTCATAAGGAAAAACAGGACTCCATGATGAACTAGGCCACTTAGCGTAGGCTTTTTCGAGAGGCTTGCGAAAAAATGTTCAGACAAGAGCCTTGAATTGACCTTATTTTCTTGTTGGTTACTGTGCTTACCAGATTAAAAGTTTTCTTTTATTGAAATCAAAAAGTGCCAAACATTGAACTTGCTTTGTAAGACATACATCAAGAGAGAAAATATTTCAGTGCAATGACATGACCTGACATTTTAAAGCAGATAATAAATGACACCTTGTCAATGCCACAAATTTATTATTCCCTCTCTTGTACCTCTGTGTCGCAGTAGGATACCACATTCTCTTTAATCATGGGCCTATGTTAAACAAATTTTTACTGGAAAAGAATGTAAAACATCCCTAGTTTTTTCTCAATCGCTGACCTCCCAGCCAACCCGCAGTAACATATAAAGACAAAGGCTGTGTTAAATTTTTCATTATTTTATTCAATTTCTGATCCAATTACAAGAGGCTCTTCCATCACTAACATGAATGTATATGCTGTAATGTCAGCTGCTGCACATTAATCTTGCTTTTTTTTATTCACTGGACACTGGTGCTAAATCATCCCACTGAAAAAAGTGGGACAAGAAAGAGATGCAAATGAATAAGGAGGAAACTTCTTTTTATGCAATTACAGCAGCGAATCAGTAGAGTGGGTGGCCTTCCAATCATGCCCCCAAAGACCTGGAAATGCACCAAGTTGGTTTACATCTTTTGTTCTCACCTAATTAAAAAAGAAGAGATGCTTCTTCCCATGGCGTCACTTTTCACTACTTCTTATAAGCCAGCACCAACCACTTGAACTGTGGTTGGGATGCTGGTCTCGTTTAATGCTTGAAGTGAATATGCCACTAAGCTGAAAATGTTTGGTGTTATAAAGGTTGATTCCTGGAAACGTGACAGAAAGAAGGCTTCTCCTGGGATGCATGACTCATTGGAGTTTGGAGTGTTATCTTAGTTTACTGTGCAATTTTACCGGCAAATGAGATTTAGGCTTTCAGATGGGAAATACACAATAGCTTCGAAGTTTGGCATTTATTTCATTGAACAGGGAGAGTAAGATTCTCCATGTGATTTCTGCCCCTTAAGGGCCCTGGTCTCAAATTCAGGTCAGAGTTTAAGATTATACTCATGATCAACACTGACAGGTATAAGCACCCCAGAAGTTAGAGCATTGGGGTATTTCAGAGTCGGGACTAGGGGTGCTTTATATGCAGGAATCCGAAAGGTTCAAGAGCACCAAGTCTTACTGGGTTGCGCAGACCCTTGAACTTACAGCAAAGCCTGGTATCGGAAGACGTGAGCGTGTTTTCTCAGGTTTTGGTATGATTGTGCAGGTATCTGGAAGGTAAGGGTTAGCTTGAACAACTCCATAGCTTCAAGAATATGATTGTATGCTAGATTTCACATAACTTGGAGAGGCTTTTCCCTTTGATGGTCCATGGATTGAAATTAACTTTAATTTAGAGTTACTTTCATGGTGGTTAGGAAATCTCTGTTCAGCATCTTCTCAATAAATCTTTTAACACACAGCCTTATCCCAAATTTTGGGACTAGTAAGTTTTCTTGTGGTTTTGCTTTTTTTTTGTTGTTTTGTTTTCGGCTTTTGGTGTGCCCCCCCTCCCCCCCCTTTTAATTTAGCATTAAGTCTGTGATAGGAAGGAATACAGTTTTCATTGCATAAAGCATGTATCTCATAATTGTTGGATGCGTATTTGAAACCTTTTCTATAATAACTGGAAAAACACGTGGATGGGACAGAAAGCAGAAAATAAGTGGGCGAGCTTGACCTGCTTTTCAGCCTTTGAATTACTTGTGTTAACATTTTTTACTTTTTTAAATACTCAAGGAAGTCTCTAGTCAAAGAGTCATTAAAGCCAACAGACACTTAACTTCACCAAAATCAGTATTAGAGTTTTAAGGAACAAGACTATTTGGACTTTCATGTTTAAATAGCGGAGTTCTATTCTTTATGGATCAGACACTTTCCATGGTAAAAAGTATCATTGCTTTTAAAATGCAGCTTATGATTTCTGTTATTTCTTCCGCATAATGCAAACACCTTAACTGTCACTGTAAATACAGATATTTTAAATTTATGGTGCATTTGATTTCAATCAGCTGTGTCAGACTACAGCTCTATTATGTTGCAGTTTAAATAAGTACACATGCAATAAGGTAGTTTATACTTAGTCTATAAAATTATAGGCATACACTTAAACTAAAATAAAGTCTAAAATCAAGCAATAGCAATGAAATGTGGTGGAGTTATGGGTTTTTTTGGTATTTTTTAGCTAAAGGTGAAATCCAAGGTTATTTACTCCAGCGTGACTTTTACCTCAGGGACTGCATGACTCATTTTCATCAGAATTTTACAGACCTTCAGACAGTCTTTCTTTGTTGTCTTAATGATGACATGCAGTGGCAGCATATCGCGACAGAGGTAACTGCAAACCTCCTGAAAACTTGTTGCAACAGTTAAGTTACAACACGTAAAAGATTCTCGCAGAAAGTAAGAAGATGACAGGACATAACTATATATTTTATAGTTGTAGTCAAAGTTATTGCAGAGTTCTCACGCTGTCAGGCACTTGTGCCAGAGCCCTCAGTGGGAGTTTTGCTGGCTGTCCCAAGGCTTGCAGAGAAAGAAATAGGGCAGTTTGGGCTGAGTGCAAGAAGCAGCAAAAAACAGGGATTTACAGTGATGCTCTCAAAGCAATGACCATTTTTTTCTGTTGTCCAGTGTGTAACAACTATATATTTTTGTCTTCTAATATTATTTTGCTATAGTAAAAACAAAAGTACATGCTCCTTAATGTCCTTACCTTAAACCCCTCTGTTGTCTTACGTGAGTAGACAGGTACACATGTGTGCATGTACAAACATGCACTTACTACAAAAATTTCTTGTTGAGAGCTTCCCACCAGCTTAACAGTATTGGAGCCACCACGTTGTCAACATATGAGAAAATATCTTGGAAAGCAGGATCTAAGACAACTGCTGTGATTACAGCTTGATTGTGTTTTTTATTCAGAGGAAAAAAACGAATTTTTCTTCAGTGGTACCTCCAGGCATGATTCCTAGGACACTCTGTGAATTAAGCATCATTGCAAGAGGTCATTTTTTTCCGGCTTCTTCCGAAATGGATGGTATTTCTGAAGGAAAGAACGAAGTGTGTGCCTCAGATTTCACAGCACTTTTGTATATCATCTCCCCATCAATGCTGCAGCCTGCTGTCATGGATGTATCACTTGAAGATCTTGTCCTGCATTGTAAAATAACATCTTCTGGGAGAGCAGAGGGGATATTAGTTTCTAATTCTTCTGTAAAATTGAGGGTGTTTTGGCTCAGGTTCTGGTCAATATCTCTTGATATATTTTGTTCTAATTGCATCCCATTTTAATAGGCAGTTTAAGCTACTCCCCAGAACCTCCCGTCAGGAACTACTGACAATATTACTTTACACTCTTGAATGACTTCAGTGCTATATTCAATCTGGTAAGATAGTACTTGTACTTAGCTTGTAAAATGCTATGGATCACTTGGATGAAAGACATTATACCATCCAAACCAGGTGTTATTACAATATCATTATTTGCTCCAAAGTGCTTTTTCCTCTTATTCATGACAAACCTTGGCTGTGGCATGTCCCATGAATCACAGCACTGATACTGGATGGAGTAATCAGTCAGCACTTTTTCCTGCTTTCTTAATGCTGTCTCTGTAAAATCAGACAAATATAGCTTGATCACCTTCAGGCTGGCATGTTGGTGTGGCAGTAACCAGGAGAGCAGATGCAAGGATGGAGTGCAGCATCAGGTAGATGTAACCTGTTGGAAGTAACCATGGGCGACTGGCTGGTCTAGGCTTCTTAAAGAGAATTAATATTTAACAATTGAATATCTGTGTCACTCATTCCTTTAGCTTTGTTGATTTAGAAGAAATATTAGTGGATGATGGCAGTGTGGTGCATTTAGTGGGAGGTATACTGAGGGAAAGGGTTAAAAGACTCCACAGTTAAGTTGCAAAAATAACACGAAGATAGATATAAAAAAGAATGAGTTGTCTTATAAAGACACAGCGTTTCTCTAACTCTGCCATCCTTAGTGTATTAGGGAGTAATATCTATGATACAGATGTGATATGGTATATGAGTTTCCACATTTGGCTAAGCCTTCTACACAAGTAGATGTCCCTAGTGTAGCTTAGCCTGGCCTGTTAAGGATACGAGTGAGTGACTGAAACAAACAATTTCTTCTTCTTTCCGAGTAACAGCTTTTTGGCAGCCTCGGTAAGAGTGCAGTCAGAAATGTATGCAGTTTGGGGCTTCTCATCACAAAACTGAAATTAACAGATTAGATGAGATGCAGGAAAGGACAGTTAAAACGCAGATAAACTAATGTGCAATTATGTCTGCTATAACAGACAGATGTTGTTACAGTCCACTGTGGTGGAGGTAAAAAAAGAGTGATGGGAAGTACAGTGCAAACTTACATAGTATATGCAGTATATTGTAGTAATAAAATTTTTACACACTTTGTCAAAGAGAGAGCTTTTCTGTCTTCGGTAGGCTTTGACTCAAGCATTATTTAATCAAAAGTAGGTAAGAAATATATCCCTGTAACATAAGTACCTTTACTAAAAAGCATGAGGAGGACTTATTTAATAATGGTGGCAGAATTAGGAGTGGAACCTTGAAGAACAGTAAAGGCAAGGAGAAAGTTGTTGTTTTCTATTTTTTTAATAATTGTTAAAACTGAGTGGCAATTCAAAATAGAAATTGTTACAAACAAAAGAAAATTTCCTGAAGATGGTGACTTTCAGGCAAGATACTGTGATTTTTTTGGCACTGGTGTCAATCCAGGATCATTTTGCTGAAGCCTGGAGCTACCTTGACTGGTAATGGGAAGCAAAATCTGTTCTCAGGAGATTTTATTCTGCAGAATAGCCAGTACAGTAAAGTCAGATGCATAGTGGGAACTCAGCATTTTTGTTACAGGAAACTTCTAAAAAAGCCAAGGTAAAAACCCATTGATCTTAGCGCTAAGTAGAAATCACGGTGGAATGCAAAAGTCTGAACTTCCTTCAGGGCCATGGTTTTGATGTCCTCTCTAACCTCACCTTTTTTGTGAACTGCGTGTACTTTCGGTTTAACAATCCCACCTTGTGATTTTTTGCCTTCGTGTTTAGTCCTTATCAGCTTCCAAAAATATTATTTCATGTGCAGCTTCATCAAGTTTCCCAGAGTGTTGTCACTGGAAATCTTTGCAGAACTACAGCTTCCAATTTGTCTGTGTTTGTGTTTTGGTATCCTATTAAAACAAGTCTAATTTCTGCCATAGCAGCATAGCTCTTTTATAAAAGGGGTCAATACTTACAGAAGATAGGCTGAAAACTATTACAACAGAAAAACTAAATACTGTTTATATGATTAATAGCACCATGTTAAATATGGTAACCTATATAGGGAAATGAGAAGGCTGGATAAATTGAATGTTACAAGTAGCACATCAAAACCTCGAAGTCCAGAGAGGGTACATTCAGGAATCCATTTTCTCCTGTCAGGCCTGTAGATACCAGATTCTTTATTTGTCAGCTTTGGTGGCATTTATACTAGTATAAAATTGTGTAAGGGAAAATTTCAGTCTCTGGTTTCTGGAGATTAAAGGGAAAATATTTCAGTAGTCTCCTGTGCCGTTTCTGAATGAAGGTCTACCATGCACATTGGTCGAGATACCTGCAGCTGAGCTCACACACATACAACCTGGGAGGGTGGGAGGTCACCCTTTCCGCAAAGCCTCTTACTGAGGGGATCTCACTAACCCATATAGCCTGGTTCAAACTAATTAGGATGGATATGGACACTGTAAAGTGAAAAATAGACCGCCTGTCCTTGAGAAATCCCCAGGGGCACGGGAGTGGAGAGATAGCTGCACAATTGCTGACTCTGAGGAAGGAGCTGCAACAGACGGCATAGACTCTTGTTTCCAACATCTTCTGGCATACCTGATGAAAAGCAATGGCTCTCAACTTTTAAAGGTGAACTGCAAGAGCAAAGCAAAAGTTAAACCTAATTAAGCACCAGTTTCTGACCTCAGCTCTTCCTCTGAAGAGGCAATGTGGGACAGTCAGAAGCAAAAGACACAATTTATTTTCAGACTTTTTTTACACCCATGGACCCTTCTCAGAGTCTGTTTCCTTCCCTGACAGGTCATCTTTCAACAATACAAATACCATTTTTGGTTTTGGTTTTGTTATTAGTTGAGTGAGTGGGAACTGTAGTCTTGGATTTATTTTTTTTAATATATATATTTTTATTTTTGTTACTTAGGAAGAAGAATGGAGGCACAGCAGTTTATCTAACCAGTTCTTGCTCTGATTTCTTTTGAGCAAGACAGGGTTTGAACCTAAGATTTTCAAAAAAAAAGAATAATTTCATGAAAATTGCTTAATTCTCTGAGGGTAGAGAAAAAAATAATATAGGGAGAGAGAATCTCTGCACCCTGTAATTCTGTAACTCTGTAGATCCCTCTAAGCATGGATGTGCAAGGCAAAACATTTTACGCACTTCTCGCCCCCTCCCAGAATCACAGAATGGCTGAGGTTGGAAGGGGACCTCTGAAGGTCATCTGGTTCTGCTCCCCTGCTCAAGCAGGGCCATCTAGAGCTGGTTGCCCAGGACCATGTCCAGACGACTTTGGAATATCTCCAAAGAGCGAGACTCCACAATCTCCCTGGGTAACCTGTGCCAGGTCTCCTAACAGTGAAAAATAGTTTCCTTGTGTTCAGAGGGAATCTCCTGTGTTTCAGTTTCTGTTTATTGCCCCCTGTCCTGTCAATTCAAGAGGATGTAATAGTCTGCAGTGAACCAAGCAGACAGAAGCTAATTTATGTATTTTGTTCTAGTGACAAGCAGAAGTGTATAGAACGAGTCAGTCCCATGCTGAAACATCCTCAGCACTGTCAGCCACTTGTGAATGCAGCATTTGGCGCTGGACTTGTCTTTCATCCCAAAGATATGAAATATTACCTTCAGTCATCTCAAAAAGCATTTTTCTTCTAGAATTTAGCCTTCAAACCCACAAATCTCAGCAGGAAGTACCACACAAATCTTAAAATTGGGCAGTTGGTAGGGCCTGTTGCTTTAAATTCCCTTTTAACCACTGCTGAGTTGCCGCTCTTTAAATTGCTGCTCCAGCTACTTGAATTCCCAGCTCAGCACTGCCCACTGTTAGGGGTTATTTTCCTTTTTTTAATTTTTTCAAAAATTTTTCTTTCGTCTTTTTTTTTCTTTTTTTTTCTTTTTTATTTGTTTCTTCTCACTTGAGTTGTAAAAGATAATAGCTGTGTCACACTGATGTGGCACTGACAGCCCTGGTGATGTCATAGCCATGTTATAGAGGGCTGCCACCAACTTCTGGCAGTAGCCCTAGTGATGCTGTGTCCATGTCATAGCTGGCAAGAACATTGGTGGTGGCTGTGTCACAGGGGGTTGATGCGATAGTTGGCCCAGTACAGATGTCTCCTGGCTGTCAGGGACAGGCAGCCTCAGCCTGAGGCCACTCAGCCAGAGAGTGTTGCAGCTTTGTACAAGGATATTAACTTAAGGACAAGAAAACACACATAGCCCTGATCTGTACCATGTCATAGTCCTACATGCAGCTGGAATGTCCCCACAGTTGTGAACAAAGGAAGCTCCACACCACCCACCTTCTCTGTAGCCTGTCAATGTCTCATCAAACAAACAAACAAACAAACAAACAAGTCTCCACTGGAAAAGGGAGAGAGTATAAATTAAATGAAACTGATATTTTTAAGTTTTTCACCTTTATAAGAAGAGTGGTCTGGCTTTCCAAGACTGTACAGTAGTGTATTAAATATTCCAGGTGGTTCAGCACTTTTCTGAAGATCAGGGCCTTTTGCTTTGTTGCTGATGAGAAACATAAATTCATGGGTCACCTTTGGAAATATTGGTTGAAGCCAGAAGAACTTTTAAAAACGGTCATAATTTGAAATTAATTTTCCTTTTTTATAGTTTTGTCCTTCCTTACTTCAGCATTTCCCTTAAGAAGGACTTCAAAGAACTTGAGCAAAGCTGCATGGGGTATCACGCAGATCACCACTGCAGGTTACAGGTATAAATTTCCTCTGCATCACCTTCACCTCCACAGTACTTTGGGCATCTCCACTGCTCTAATCTCAGTATTCTTGGTGAAAATGAGAAGCTGCTATCCTGGCCCACAGCTGATGTAATTGTCACAGCTACTTTAAACTCACTGCCACTGAATCAGTCTATGTTGTTTGGGCTATAAGGACTTGCAAGCAAGTTATCCAGAGATAGTCTTGAAAGCTGCCTTTTAGTCAGCAAGCAGAATCTGTAGGGTCTAATTATCACACGAGCACAGATCATTTGATCAGTGCTGTGGTGCAATGTAGCAGAAGTCAATGAAACCAGTCTACCATGGATCAGCACAAACCAAAACAACTGAAGAAGACTAGTTTTGCACAAATAATGCTTTTCATGTGCAAAGCAGCACATGTTGTCTAACAAAAGCTCAGAAAGAGACAAGAGTGGAAGAATATTAGATGTATACATCTTACATACAGATGAGAATGTAGAAAATGTGACTAATTGAGATTTTTTTCTTCAAAATCTTACAAGTAATTCTTCTGTGTTTTACATAAGTAAATTCTTAAATATTATGCAAAATGTCCCTGCTTTTCTCCGCTAAAGTGTTTATGAAAAGCAAACACAACAGTGCAGTTTGAAGTCTGAAGTGCAAACAGATGTTGCATTTGAATGAACTTCCATTGCTTAACCACTGGCTCTAGTTATTGCCATCTAAGGAGGAAGATGAAGAAACTTCGCATGCTGTGGATGCCGGCTGCCAATTTGCAGTATGCAAATGAAATTGTAGCTAATCCTTAAAAGGCAGTGCCTCTAAACACAATGAGTGGTCTCAACTCTTAAATTCAATTTGGCTGCAGGTTGCCTTTGGAACCACCTTTTTTTTTTCTTTAACTAGGAGACTATGCCAACTCCACGTGTTAAAAAACAGAAGACATAAGGTGGAATAGCTACTTTAACCCAGCTCACTTTTACTGTGATTTTCCGATCAAAATGCCCCAGAAACTTGTTTCGTGCCCGCTATTTGTTTCCTTCTTATCAAGCAGAGCCTTGCACTTGCAAAGCTCTTGTACTCGCCTGCAGCCGGGCAGGGCAGTTTGGCAGTGGGACAAGCCCTAAGGCAGAGAGTGTAGAAGTGCATGGTGAGAAGATGGAGTGGCTTGGATGCTGCTGCAAAGCCAAAATCTTTGCTTAGAATAATTGCTTCCTGAAGATTATTGTAGGCATATCTAAAATTCCAAATTACACCAAGATCTGGGAGCTCTCAAAGATGGCTTTGAGCTTACTTTGCCCTCAGTTTACTGCCCTTCTGGTGTGTCAGCAAATCTTGGATGCAACCAGTCATCTGACCTGTAGTACTTATTTGTAATTAAGTGTCAAAAATAAAGTGATAACAGCAGTCTAATTCCAGTGGGTCTGTCTACCGGAAATGCAAATCTCTCTCCAATTTGAGTAAATAAGCTGTGAAATTTAGAGTGCTCAAAGATTTTGATGTTTTAAAGTAATTAGCAATATGGGGAAAGATACTGCTTTCTGCAAGTACCAACAGCTGATTTGTAATAAAACCAATGTGGTTTTCTGTTATTAACTAAGTTGTATTATTCATTATTTACCAGTATTTTGCCAGCTGCCAGCATTTGTAAAAATGTTTCTAAAGCCCAAATGCACTGCAAAGATGAGCACAAACTGTTCAAGTCATTGATTACTGTTTACATGACTGTAGCATGTAGGAATTGATCCTCATCATGCAACAGAGCCCCGTAATGCAAGGAGCTATAAAAACCAAAACATAAATTGTTTCTAACTTGATAGCGGGCAATACTGAACAATGAAAAAAACAAATATTCAGTAAAGAATTTTAAACATCGAATCTTCTGTTTGCATTGTTATGGGATCGTGGTAGAACACTGCCTGTTTAGAACTGCATGAAGACATGCATACCCTCAGTGACCGTGAGGCAGTTTGCAAGCTGTTGTATATTGTATTCCTTGGGCCGGTGCTCAAAGCACTTGTAGAAAACAGGTTGATTTCCTTCCTTGAACACTGAAGCAGTAGACAGGGTCTACTGGATACTTGGTCCAGAGAAAGGGAGCAGAGGTGGTGGGTCAGGAGAGGGAGTGTGTCCAGGTTTGGGGGCATCATGGGGGGTAGCAAAGAAGGTACAGCAGAGTATTAACCCAGCTGCAGGATTGCTTTCCTTGTTGGGAGTTTTACATTTAACAAATGTGCATTTGTCCAGCCCAGGTGGTTTCTCCCTTGAGTTCTGTCAGGTGCCTCTGGCAAGATGAGTGTCTGTGAGCAGCCACATGCATTGGGAAATATTTAGCACTCTTTCTTTCTCTGGCTTTCTAAAATGCAAACTCCTACCCCTACAACTCCAAAGTATATTCCAGCATTGGTCTTTGAAAGATGTTGTTTCTTACCAGCTGAACTGGTATACTTAATGCTCATAGTCTTCGTATGGGGCTATGGGAACCGGTGGCTTAACGTCAGACTTGCCACACTTTCATCTGGAGAGTTTCTACAGGCTCATCTGGAAAGCTAACTGGCCTGGGAGCACACATTTCTTGCTTTCACTTTCCTGTGTTTAAAGTATTTCTTTCTTGTGGAAGTAGGAATCGTTTAGTCGATTGGTTGTATCTTTTTACTATTCTACTTGTTTTATAAACAGCTTCTAGTGATCACAGGCTATTAGCAGTCTGCAGGCTAAAAAGGGAGCAATACCAAGTTCAGCTGTTCAGCTCCTGCAAAGGCAGCATGTTAGCCATCCCTGCCTGGTCTTTGTCTAACCTGTTCTTAAAATCCTGCACAAATGGACCTTTAGCATCTCCTCTGGGGGGCCTATCTGGTATTTAGCTACCATTTCATGATGCAAACTGGGGCTAGTAGGCTTATGTAATACACAGGACAATAACTAATAAACTTTTAACTGAAGAACAAACAAGCTATTGTAAAATATCTGGCAAGGTTACTGAAGAGTAAAAATCCCTATTATTTTATTGGTACTGAATGTATAAGCCAATTTGCAAAGAGGGTGAAAACTAACTTGTACGTTGATGATGCTATCTAACACAGAAATGAGCATGTTTATATAGGGATTGGGGCCAGTGAAACATTTTTCTGATCAATCACAGCAAAGCTTAAACTTGTTTGTGAAAAATATGAATTGAAGCTGATTATAAACCTGTTCATAAATGATGGATATGGAGAAGATTTGAGTCACTTCTATGACAACTTATGTGCTTTATTAGTTTCTCACTTTTTTGCATTATTTTCGAAACAAAATCAGAAAATGCAAGTTTTGCAGTGTTTCACTAATAGAAATGACATTTTTATTAGCAGTCTAGTGAACTTATTCTGGGAATAGCATCTGCCCTTTTAGTGTAGGTAGGCAGGGGTGAGGGATAAGGGTGCATCATTTACACCACAGATCTTTCAAGGATTTACCTATGGTTCTGACTGTGAGCATAAAAGATTGCTGATGGTGGTGTCTGTATGCTTAAGTCAAGCAGGTGCACAAATCCTTCAGCATTTATAAATCTAATGGATCAAAATATTCTCTTACTATTAGAGTATTTCAGTCCTGAAATAGCTGCAGAATACCCTGATACATTTTTGACATCACACATCATGTGCATACACTGACACTTAGAGATACAAATGGTGTCCGTACTGCACTGTTACAGTGACAGTTACCTTGTGTGATTGCTAGCAACATGGATAGGAACAGAATAACAGGCTTGGAGATGCTTCACTGGATGACAAACAATAAGAAAAGTTTAGAGGGAGGTTTCCAGATGACAACTAAATCACAATTTCTTAACTCCCTCCCCTTCTCCCCAGTACCCGAGCTACAAGCTCTTCACAGGTTTTAGAGTCTTTTTTAAAATTAAAATAACACATTCATACAAAGGCAAAGGTATTGCACAGCTGAAACTGTGCTTCTGATTATACCTGCAGGTGCAACATTAGTGCATAAAGATGGCTATTTGCATACCCAGCTCCAGACTTACAGATGCAAATCAAGCTCAATTTATTTGCACACACTTCATAATCTTTCTCATTTAGTTCATGGACCAGGCTCTGTAAACACTATGACATCTACAGTACTTATTCCTCTGATGGTTTTCTTCCAAGCTGAGCGTCTGGCTCTCTGGCATATGAGCTTGGAGCACACTGTGAGTCTTAAAGACTCAAACCACTTTGACAATCACTGATGAGATACTGGAGGTAAATAACGACCTTTCATATTATATTGTGCTGCCAGGTGAGATTTAGTTACTTTACTTTTGCAACAAACAAACTGAGATTTTTCTTTTCTATCCAAAAACAATGCTGCTATCTATGCTGTGGGCAAAGCTCTCACATGTAGTCTAAGTATATTTTCAGAGATGTAAATCTGTTGTTTAGATGGGTTAGATGTGTTAAAAGATACAGGTGGCCTATGAATCCTCAAAGTAAGGAGGAGGCACTCGAGAGGTTTTAAACTCCTGAATGATAAAGAACAAGTATAAATAGTGGCTTGTAGCAGTGTTAAAAAGCTTCACCTACATAGAAACCGGGGCAAATTTACTGCAAGTAATAAATATTTGTAATTGTTGTGTGGTGCTTTTCAAATGATATTTCATGTCTAGATTTATTTTGAGTTATTTTTTTTAAACTTCAGTTCCTCATGAAAACAAGTTGTATAGCTTATGGTATTACTCGAGCAAAATGATTTCTATAAATAAAGCAAGAGGCAATAGAAGGGAACATATATAAAGATTAATGCATCAGACTTTCAGGCTTACACTGACTAACAATAATTTCTGAGACTTAAGTTATTGGGAAGGAAATCTCTCATATGGAAACAGGTAACAAATCCAAAACTACCTGAGCAGCATGGGCAATTTACTTTCCTTCCACTTAAAGAATTGTCTTTTTATAGCCATTTTCCCTGAGCTTATTGATTTTGTATGCAATTTTCTCCAAAGACAGAAAGCAGCTAGATTTAGCACAGAAATGGAGGTAGACAGCAATTAATGCTTGTGCTGTCTGTCAGCCTAGTGCAGCCAATGAGAACTGCTGTGGGCTTCCTGGTGCAGGATGGGAAGGGGAGCGTTCCCTTCCTGCAAAACTGCGTGGGGAAGTGACCAGGCAGCTGTGGAGTGGGGGCACCAGAAAGGCAATGGCAGATCTGGTTCTTCCTTCCATGTATAGAGGCAGGCAGTTAAGATTTCCTTCTTTAAAAAGAGAGAAGTCACAATCAGATGCAACCAGAAAGCAACACCTTACCTTCTACCCTTTTCAAATTCATTTTCATTGAATTAAGTGCGGAACAAATAGGTGAAGAAAATGTCAGAGAATGTAAAGTCAATTTGCTAATCAAAGGCAGTTAACAACCTTGTCAGTAAGTCATAGATGCTGGAAAAAACCCACAATAGAACAAAAAACCCAACACAGGCTGGATCCCAACTATTCTCTGTAGCATGGAGGAACCAAATACAAAAGTTTCTTCTAGAAATTCCAGTTTCATTTCTTAATATGGTGAAAATAACAACACAGATCATTAGGAATCAGCTTAGACTCACTTTAAATAGAAATACATGGAGAATAGGGGCCTAAATTACTAATACATCATCCTTAAATAATGTAAAGATCACAGAATAATAAATAAGAATATCAGGAAAACAAAATCAGAAATTTCATTAAGATCTTTCTTTAAATAACAAGAAAAATATGAATTCAGATCTGGCGCAAAAATTTACCTCGATTTTTATTTCGTTCTACCTTTTAACTTTTTGTTACAAAGGATCAAAACAACCTGTAAAACAAGATTCAAGTGTCTGGAAGATACTGCCAGTTAATGAACTGACACTGTTTTGCAAAGTAGCATGATCCAGTTCTCTCTCCTAAGGTGCATGTTATCAGTAGAGAGGATCTAGAAAAGGCTTTGCTATAAACTCATTACATGTTATACAAGCCACACATTACTGAGATTCTCTCACTATACCTAGAATAACAGAGCTGTCAATGCCGTAGCTCTGAAGACTGTTAATTATTTAACAACATCCAGCCATCCAGTGCCAGTGAACGAGGCACCAATGATCACTCTTTTTTGTTTTCAATTTAAAAACCATTTTTGGCATAGCTGGCAATCATCAAAATTAGCCAGAATCAAAATTGACATCTCACGCTTCCAATTATGAACAAGCTATGCACATTTTTAAACAACAGTCTGGAAATACCAGAGACAAGGGCAACCTTTCACCCTTCAGATCTACCTATTTTAAATCCTTTTTTGATTTCTGCTGCCTTGCCATTTCCTCTGTCACTGCACGGGGATCCCTTTCAATGGGTAATAATCCAGTGTATTACATCTTACAGGCTAAAGCAGCATAGTAGATTGGCTAGGTACAGTTCCCGCACAACATACCTTATTAACTGCAAACAAAGCTGACAGGGTAAACTGATGATTAGAAATCCTTACAAGAATGCGTGGTCAGAAATAAATCATGAAGGATAATCAGGAAATTCAGCTATTCACAGTGAATTTCAACACTCTGAAATACACAAATTCAAAATTCATGAGGAAAATGCCTTGTCATTCTTGGGAATCTGATTTCTCATTTTCACTCTCCTTGTTTCTGCCAGAGCTGCTTTGCAACTTGTGTTCTTTTCGGAACAGGGGGTTTTTTTTCTAAGGACTTCAGGAAGTGTTCATCCGTGGCTCACACTTTGTACAGCCTCTGGTTACAGTTTGCAGATGAAAAAATTGCGAGTTTGCAGCACAGAACTTTGGTTCATATTCGATTACACTCTGTACAAAGTGCGTTTGTTGTAATGACACGAACATCTTTGGCTGGCGCACAGCATCACAGAGCGTCGTTCTGCAGGCAGCCGAGAGCCCGCTTTGAGGCATCGAGTCCCTGAGCACGCTGCAGAATTGAGCCTCTAATGAGGCATGCCTTTTGCATGCATTTTCAAAGTAAACCACTGATTGCCTGTGAAGTGTAAGGCAGGCAGGCAGGAGCCAGACGTGGTGCAATTAAAGAACAGTTCTGAAACCTTGTCTGGTGTTGCGGGCAGTGACACGGTGAGATTTTTCATTCCAGAGAGTACAACATCCTGAGCTCTGACTTTTACAGGGCATCAGTGCAAGGGGCAGAGTGTGGGTAGCTCCTGCTGCATGAACTGCCTCTAGGAGCCCTAAGGCTCTTCTAATTTATTTAAGGGTCTGTGCAGCCAGCTTTGCCTTCTTGCGCCCTTTCCACACGCTCAGGAACTCACAGTTCCTGAAATGATTAAAATCTTTGTATGTGGAAGGTGACTCTTTGGCCTTGCACACGCACACAATTGCCAAAGCGGCACTGGTGAGCAGCACCATGGGACAGAGCATGTGCCAGCAGAAATTACAGCAATGGGGGAATGCAACAGCTCTGAAGTAAGACACAGGAAGGTTTTAGTTTGCAGAGGAGTCTGATAAAGCATCCTTCTGGCATGGACTACAGAGACAACTCCTTTTGCAGCTTGGTGGATACACTTGACAGAAAACACATTATCTAGAAAGACAAACACATATAATGTCTCCTGCAGAAACTAAGGTTCTGTGAAAAATCATTCCTAGATTTGGGACTTCATAGTTAAGAAATATCAACACCAGTCTGAGTGAAGCATTTTTGTCCTCATCTGGATGTGGCATATGAAAAAGGAGAGCGTGTTTAATTTGTACTCGTATCCAGTACTGCTGTTCCAATATTTTATATTTGTGTATATTCAACTTTCTTCTAATGAAGGAAACTAAATACATATTGACTCTGAACTACATATTGTGATACGAAGGCTCTTGTCACTATGCTAAAAGAAGCTTGAAATAAGTCCTATATGATACCTATCAGAATAATAAATTCTGAAGTTTTGATACCCATAATCCTTTTCTAAAAGAAATCAGAGAGCTTTTGCAATATTTCTATGATAAAGCTCATCAATCATACTGGTCTCAACTGTATAATCTCACATTATTGCATAGTGAATTTATTTCCTGTAGCTCCATTGCTTCTTAGCGTTTTGCACATGCACGCTCTGTACCTAGAAGATTTATGCACCTTGGTCTTGACCTTCACTATAGTTTAACAGGTATTTAAATAAAATTATTTTAAGTAAACAATAGAAGTTACTGTGTGCCATTTATCGATTATCAATTGGGAGTCAGATAAGGCAGGAGTTCAGAGGGCTGTAAATTGTGTTTAAGCTTGCAATAAAGTAACAAATCATACTATATGTATGAGTAGTTCATCTATGTGAATATCAGACAAGTGCCCTGATCAGACAGGAGAAAAGCATGCCTGTCCTATCTATGACAGTTCAAGAGGTGTGTTGAACCAAGCAAAAATTAGGATTCTCCACACATTACTTCTTTAAGGAAATAAGGCAAGTTTCAACTCAGTTTATAGTTTTATTTCTTGGGAGGTGAAAGGCAGGTGTGACCTAGTTTGACTGTGATCTCTTTACCCAAAAGACAGTCAGAACTGCTTTCCCAACTGTGTAACAATCTTAATCTACTGCATTTGGAGCTGCTGGTAGCATCAACTGGATTTCTAGGCTCTAACTTAAGCCTTACTCTTTCTTGAATACAATGATTTCAGCATGCATGTGTGGTGGGTTAACCTTGGTCAGCAGCCAGACACCCACCCAGCTGCCCCACTACACCCCCTCCTCAATAGGGCAGGGTAAGAATACACAATGAAGCAGCTCATGAGTCAAAATAAAGACGCTTACCAATTAACATCACGGGCAAAACAGACTTGACTTTTAGAAAATGAATTTAATCTATTGCAAATTAAAGTAGATTTGGATAGTGAGAAACAAAGTTAAAACACCACCTTATCCCTCTCCCTCTTTTTCCAGGCTCAACTTCAACCCTTCATTCCCACTCTTCTACCTCCCCCTGCCAATCAGTGCAGGGGGATGGAGAATGGGTAGTTGTGGTCAGTCCATGATAACACCTCTTTGCTGCTCCTTCCTCCTCACACTGTTCCCCTGCCCTGGCATGGGTCCTCTATGGGCAGCAGTCCTTCAGGATAAACCTGCTCCAGCAGGGGCTCTTCCTTCAGGAAACATCTGCCTGCTCCCGCATGGGTCCTCCTTAGGTAGCAGTGTGGATATCTGCTCCAGTGTGGTCTCTACAGGGGCTACATCTCTGCAGCAGAAATTTGTGTTGTTGGGAAGCAGACTTCTGAACAGGCTTTCACACAAGCCCTGTGGAAGGAGCCACTTGGAGGGGGTAGGCACCACAGAGAAGCTCGAGCTCAGATGCCAAAAAAGCAGATGTATTTCAGGGTCTGTCAGAGCCAAGGTGTGTTACTAAGGCACTGGCTCCTTTAGGCAGAAATAGGATATTTTTAAATGTTATATTCCCGCCACAGTAGAGGCTGATGTTTCTCTGCCTACAGTGCATTCTTTGCAGTTACTTATTGCAGTCAATTTTGCTAATGTTGCTGAGCTCAGTTTTCAGATCGGCTTGCGGAGTAATGTTCAACACCATATCATAAACAGTCTTGCCCTAAAGCCCACTGCAAACATTACCAGCCTGTCTAGAAATGTGTTCAGCCAGGATGCACAAACCCAGTGCACTGGTCAGGAGGCTGCTTTTGGCATTAGTGTCTGCTTTTTTCCCTCCTCCTTTTTTGTCTCCTCTTAAGTCACTTTACCCCAGAGCATTGCTCCATTCTCAGTGATGTCACCTATTATTGATCTTTTTTTTCCACTCTGTCATTCAGATGATTAAGCAGCACACTCTTAAACTGATGTTTCCCTGCCTTACAAGACAGTGGGTTTTATATGCAATCATGGACCAAGGGCCAGATATGGAAACCCTCAGTCTAAAGCCGTATGTCTTTATTTGTGGACAGTTTGTAAGATTAGATTACATATCAATATTTGCTTACTCTACCACTTGATTAATGCACTGCAAGCAGATTTAGAAATAGGTTTTGTATAGGTTTTCCAAGAGCTGGTTAATATGTTTACTTTTGAAAGTACTTGCCCATTAGATTGAATGTACAAAAAATAAATAATCCAAGCAGTGATTAAAAAGAAAGCATATTTGACCAACATATCACATAATTAAGATCAAATGTTTCTGCAGAATTGCTGTACTATAGCAGATGAAAAGAACAGTTCCAACCTTAACTCAGAAAAGTGCAATCACTGCAGTGAAAGATCAGATGGATATCATGCAGGTAGTGTGCCTCGTCAGTAGCTGTGGTATACTGTGTAATGGAGGGGCTCCATCTTGTTGTGGTACTGCTAATGCACTAAAGTGTACCTTTCTCAGAAGTGGTGAAGATGCACCTAAAGCCAGCCTGCTGCTGGAAAGCTCTTTAATGTTCCCAAGGACACTACGTATAGTGGGACACATACCAAGCCCTTATTAGATTTACATGCAAGATTCTGTGAGGACAAATGCTCCCTGATGAAAATACCCTGAATGTGTTTGCCTTGTTGATCACAATATCAGTAGTCTTTGAGAAATGATCATTGGTTCCCTGGTGCTGTAGTGACAGAATTCCAAAGGAAGATCAGGCCAATGCCCATTGTGTGTTGCACTAGCTTGCTCTTGCATTTTCTTTCTTCCCCCCCTCCCGCTCTGTAAACCCGTAATGCCTTCTTTTACAGAATCCAATTTGTGACCTACTACGAGGGGCATTATCTCATTAATCAGTCAAAAAAGAAAGAACACATCAAGCTTATAAAAAATATGGATCTGACTTGCTAACAATTGGAGTTCTCTTGACAAATAAGATGTACATTTATTTCTCAAGGCCTTTGAGAAAAAGCCACTGAATGTAATTAAGGATCTGAGATGGCTGCCTTTACACTGTATGTGGTACAGTGCTGGCTGCACAAAGAAGACTTTCTCTGTATTATCAACACAAGTTACGTCAATAACGGTTACTGTACACAGAGCCGCTCTTGAAAGGCTTCTTAGATCCAGTGAGTGTTGAGGATGGTCAGGACTTCAGAGGGCGACAGGAAACAGAAGATTCATTCGATTTAGATATGCCTTTATTTAGAAATAAAGACATAGAATAAACCATACCTGAACACAGGCAAGACACAAGTATGCAAAGACGGAAGAACTGAGCTGATGCATATAGCGTATGTACTGTTTTAGGTCCCTGGCCTCCTCTCAGCTACTTTCAAACACTCCATATTGTACATATCTTGTCAGCTTTCTACGACCTTTTCTGTCACACTCACTTTTATTCTGTTTTATTTTCACACTTCAGCATAACATATTGACTGTTCTCCCAATTGCACTGATTCATAAGAAGTGAACAAGTCCGCAAAACTGTTCCAAAGGCTGTGAAGTTAAAAATATTGAAGAAAACTGAGTGGAGCTTTCCTACCAACTTTTGTCCAGCTATAAAAATAGCCAAGGTTCTTCAGCCAGCTTTAGAGGTGGTAGCAGGAGATGGGACAAGTTCCAGAGAAAATTTGGCTGCTATAGCTCTTCTAATTGTAGGGGTTTTGCTTCTTTTTTTTCCCCAATTCATTATGTCATTCAAGTTTGCACATCTACTAGGTAATGCCTTATTTCTTGACATTATTCACTGCCATGATTATTAAATTAACATTATGTGTTCAATTGTACAATTTTTGTTCGATTTTCTTCTTTCCCTTACTGCGGGTATAACATGGCTCTCACTGTTTGAACCTCTTTTTTCACACCCTATTCTGAGTTGCTCACGATCTTTTGAAGGTGTTCTGTATCTGTAAGCCAACTAGGAAATGGTAAAGGTATAAAACTTTTGAACCTATTTCTGTGAAGATAGCATTTAATTTCATTTTTCTGTGTGATCAGAAGTAGGCTGTGAAACTTCTTCGGTATTTCTGTAAATGTATAGGTCTACATCATACCCCAGTCACTGCAGAGGGCTTTTTGTCTCATAATTCATGCTGAGTTACTAAAGATTATATAGATCTTATTTGATGGAAGGGATAAATCTCAGTTATTTTAATTCTTCCTGCTCTAATAAATGATAATAAACCTTCCAAAACTACATAACGGCAAGTTGACAGTCATATTCTCTCACCTAGGTCCTATGTAATATCTCCTTTGTTTTGTACAATAATTAGAAACACGGTGGCCCACTTTGGACAACGGAAGAATTAGTGTTGTCTTTTACCCAAATGAATCAAAGGTAATAAGCAATATTTCTCTATATCCTTTTTACCTTATCCTCTATTTCTGCAGCATACCCTGGAGGTTTTTGTGGGAGAATGAGGAACTACACATGGCTCTTCCTTCTTCTCGTCAAAAGAGTCCTTGGTAATTCTGGGACCAGTTTTGGTGGCATAGAGCGAGATGTCAGCAATGGTGCAAGTGTGATACAAGGACATTGGGTAAGAATTGAGTTTAGATGGACAAATAGGACAATTTGTTAATGTAATGAATGGGCAGTGGTCTGCAAAATAGAGCCTTAAAGTGGCATTCACAAAGAGTTCACCTCTTTTTCCCTCTGTTCATTATGCTTCACCTTTTCAGTTCTCTCTCCAGAATGAACATATTCAGCGCCCAAATTTACAGCTTTGAAAAGTATGGATAGTCCTGCGTAGTATTTGGCACTATCTCATGTGTACACCTGAAATAATAGGGCTCTATAAATAATAACCTATGCTGCTACTTCAGCATGTCAGCTCATTTAATGAGACACATGTGACAGTCCCACATGCTTTACAGAGCGTGTCTAGAAGGAACATCTTCTTGTCAGCTCGGCAAAATATCTGTGTCTTCCAGCAATGTGAGTCTACCCCAGCCTGGCATTATTTCAAAGACTGGAACCCGGGAAAAGATTGTTTTTCTAAACAAAACACACCTGAAACAATCACATCCTTTGAGGTTCTGTCGAGCAGTGTTGTGCTGTCACATCAAGCTGCTGACAAAACTTGTTATATCAGATAATGTCTGACATGACCAAAAAAACAACGTTTTACAACATATGCTAACAGGACTAGATTATGTGTCTTTTTTCTTTTTTTTTGGTCCCCCAAAAGAGAATGTGCTGTCTTTAAGACTGCTGCGTGCTCGCTCATCTAGCCTTCACTGAGCTATAAAACACTGACTCTGAGTAGTCACACATTCTCAAGGATGCTGAACTTCTGTTTTCTTTATTTATCCTTTCATTCTGAGCATCTAATTTTGTTTTTGATTTTGTTTTTGTTTTTTTATTTTTGAAAGCTTTTATGAAGTAGCAGTATCAAAGATCTGTGGCTGAAAGATGACAAGTCTTCTGAGAATGTACCAGATGGGTATTGCAGGGTATTTGCAGTATGAGTCTGATGGAGTATCTCTCCAGGATGCATTGTGAGTGGGACACAGGGCTAGCACTCGTATGGTGTGGGGGTTTTTTTAAAGTTGAGGAAGAACCATGACAGGCCACTTCTTGCACGACACAGGCCAAAGCACCTTCATTATCTGCATGTCCAAAAGTTTAACTTTGTTTTTCATTCCAAATATTCATGAAAATTAAAGCCTCCAAGTAACAGGGCAACCCTTCTGTACAATCTGCTCCTGTGTACATCCTACGCTCACTCAAAACTGTTGTGCATTTCATTCCTGGCTTAATTTTTCCCATTGCTAATGTCATGCATAAAAAAGTTGTGGGCATCTTTTCATGCTTTTTCTGGTACTTAAGACTTCAGTATTCATAGTTTAAATGTGTTTTGTGTGCAGCCATTGAGGTATAGAAATCAACATTTTTTTTTTAATGGAAACAGAGATGCTGGGAATGAAATAATTACAGCAGTTCGAGGCTTTATGAAAAAATCCCTAAATCATAAGACTTGCATTAAAGGTGAAAAAAAATCAATTAAAATCACTAAAATTTACGTAGCTTCTGTTCTCATCCACTGGCAACATCTTGCAGTGTCTTCTTTTATTAACTTGAAGAAATGTCTGGTGTACTATTTCTTTTTCCCCTGTAAGTATTTGTAAACCTGAATGGACCATTTTGTAATCTACTCATGGGTAGACTAATTAAATCAAGGATTTCCAGACTTGTCACTTGACTGCTGTCAAGCAAGAGCTTCATTCAGAGTCACTGCAAAGCTCTTGCTTGTGTGCAGCTGCCCCAGTAGTCCCAGGAAGCACACGCAGTCATGCAGTCACACCCGAACTGCACAGGCACAACGAGTCAAACACATCCTGGCTGCCTCACCTGGCTCAGGTCACTTGGACAGGGCTAGTAACTTGCCAACACCCTGTTCAGGTAGATTTTTAGAGAAACTCTTGACATCATCTGGTAAGATAAAGTACAGCCCAACAAGTATCCCATTCTGTGATTCGTAATTATGGTGTTAACCACAAGCAGCCTATCTTCTGTCTTTCTGAGTGAGCCATCACTCACTGTAAAGCAAGTATGCTTCTAATGAAACTCAGCACAGTACATTCAGTAGTTTCATCAGTCTTTCATGTAATGCTTCAGTCTTCCATGTAATGCATCAGTCTTTCTTGTAATCCATTATATTCTGTTGAGCTAATCACACCAGTTGTCTCTCCCAACATGGTATTTTAAATTTTTTTTCTTATTGCACGGGATTCTAGTATCAGTGTAAAAGCAGTCCTTCAGTGTGGGATAAAATTTCACTGCACTTCAAAATTCTGTTGTGACAGTGGGTAAATCATGTAATCATTCTGTGGCTCAGGTCTTTGTCTGTAAGATGGTAATACTTTTGCTGATATGGAATGGGAGGGAGTATTGTGAGGATAAACCCATAAGGACTTGGAATGTAATGCGATATCGCAATTAGAGATGCTAGGAAAGATCTTACTAATAACAAGTGGAGAACTCTTGCTGGATATACAAAAGTTCTGAGGTCTGAGTTCAGATTTTAACACGACAATGCAAAACAGGTTTGGAAAATTACATATTTTTTGTTTCTTTGAGCTGTGCAAAACTGCATACACAGTAAGGAGTAAAATGAATGGATCATAATGATATTGTGCACTTCATATCTCCTTAGACACTGAGCTTGGATGAAGCAGTTTAATGGGGCAAGCTCAGCTCTTCTCAGCCTGTGTTAAAACTTTGAATAATGCACAACTTTGTTGAAAGTTTCAATGAATTTAAGGTTTCCTTACAAATTTTTTATTTAAGAATTTAATCAATGGGTCAAACCACAAGCTGGAGTTTGGGCAGTTTGTCAGTGAGATGCTTTGGTTGGATGTCAGCATTGCCAAATTCATTTAACGCTGTGTTACAAGGATATTAACGTTCACACTCCCAAATCCAGGTTAACAATAGCAGACATTAAGAGAAATTGCACTAAAATATACTGTGCTAGGAAAAAGGAAATAAAAATTACTGGTTCAGGAGTTAGTCAGGATGGAATGCATTACATTTGCTGGGAAATGATATATGAGGTGGAACTGAAATGTCCCAATTTTATTTTATTACTCCTTGGAACTGTCTTTGTTTAAAGTTCCTAATTTGTGCATAAATGTTTTGTTTCAGAAAGAAAGCGAAAAGGGGGGAAATGATGTGACAGGTTTAATTATATTTAAGAGAATACAGAGGAGATCAAAGCCAAAGAGATAAAAGCTGCAGCTACTGTAGGGATGGAAATTTCTTCTGAATCATAAACAGCCTTAAGTGCAGTGCTCCAGAGGCAGCCTCCCTGAATTCAGGACAGAGTCACAGCTGAAATGGAAATCCTCTGTTACAGTGTTTTATGATCTGCATTGATTGCTGTTGGCGAGCCCTGTACTTGCGCAGGCACCAAAATGTCTGGGAGCATTCAAGAGAAAACAGTAAACCAAACACTGCCGCCTAGGTCAGTGGCTCTAAAACAACCCCCCACGGGTCGTATTGCTGTGAACTGTTTGCAGAGATGGCAGTTGACTGTGGGCCAAGAAAAATCAATCTTGTATCAACAGATGTAATCAGAACCCCTATGGTGGTAATGACTCTGTCACAGTTTTCATTAGCTGGGAATGCTTTAGCTTTGGAAGGAATGGGTTTCCCCCCTACCACTACATTTTATTGGTGCTATATGATCTATTACCAAACCAAAGTTATCAGACTGTTGCACCTCCTTTCTCAAAGCCAATACTTAATAAAGGGAGTGTAAGTCAAAGCAAGATGCTGCCAATATTATAAGCAAAGGTCCACCTCCACAGTGTTTGCTTCTGTTGGTTTGCCCTAAGTCTGCTAATCCTACGCTTTGCTTTGCTCAAAGCATTGCTGCTGTATTTGCCCTCTTCAGAGAAAAATCCCAGAAGCCCCACACAGCTCCTTGGGAAGCCACTCAACTTTCTGTCACCCCCACCTCTGCACCCTGATTGTCTAGACCCAGCGCTCCTCCACCTCAAGATTCTGATGGAAATTTCCTGTCTTCTTGAAGAAGTGTGTGGTAAAATGCCTGTTGCCTCTGCTACCAAGACCTATGGTAAAAAGAAAAAAGGCATTAGGTTGCCTTGGGCTTGGGGGCATTAGGTTGAATGCAAAGAGCAAGTATTTTTCTTGGGGGGGGGTAGAAGTCAGGTACTCTGTGTGACCCTTTGCTTTTTCAGCTGGTGGTATCTGTTGTTGGTGCATGTAAGTGAGTAAAGCTGCTGTGAGAAACAAAGTTTTGTTCAATGTTGCTGAAGGACAGTTGGAAGTAGCTCACCTCTGAGCTCCTCTCCAAGCTCATTCTTTTTTCTTCTGCCATTTTTCAGACACAGGGTAGTTCAGGTGGCTTAGCCACTTCTCTGCACATCTGAAAATTCCAGTCAAGTGGATGAAATAGAAATGCTCAGAATTCTCTTATTTCAGTCCCAAACTTGTAGAAGTCTTCACATAAGCAAGCAGGAGTGCATGTATATTTTTTTTTTTCCCGCTGGTGTTTACACGTACATATAATGTAAATATGCATAGTGGTAAGAGCTATCACATTCATACCATTCATGCAGCCACTTGAAATCTATACACCGAGATTGAATGGCTTTATTTCATACAGCAGACTATACTCAACAGGAGTAAAGGTATAGCGCAGAAGCTATTCTTCATAGCTTACTGGGCACTGGGGGATTGTAGCTCGCTATTTAAAAAGTCCTGGATGCTTCTGGGAATTATTTGCATGTGTAGGCAGTGAGAAGAGGGTGTGCGATCTGCACGGAGCACAGCGGTGCATGCAGGTACAGCAGCTCACATAAACTGCCACATCAAGGCTGCCGCATGTAGGCTTATTGAGTTGTTATTACAGCTTAGACCAGCTCATCTGAAGCATAATGGAAATGCATTACATTGTAGGATAAGCTCACAAACACGTTTGTAGTGCTGCCAGTGGAGTCTGCGTCCGAATCCACCGCTTGCCTGCTCAGGTAGCAACAAACCGAGTTCAACGCAAACTGGCCAGGGAAAAACGACAACAAATGTTCTGATCTTGCACTCTTTTCACATAGGAGAGAGCGATTTAACATGTATAAATTTGGGTCAAGGTTTTGCCAACTGTCCCCAAAATTCTGTGCTCATCCAGAACGTTCCATTTTACTTCTCAAAGGCATTTTTTTTCTATTTGTTTTTATGCCCAGGGGAACTATCTAATCATTTGAGCACAGATATCTCAGCAGGAAAAAAGGGATCAATCCTTGTGATATTTTTAGTAGTACTTATTTACTGCAGTCATCCTAGAGATAGGCTGTTATATGGCATATCAATACTGTTGGTTGTGAAGAATCTGAAGGTGCGTGAAAATGAAAGCTCTAGGAGTTTTATGAGGTAGAACTGATAGGGATCACATCCAGTATCAGACAAGAACATTTTTTTACACATGGTGTTGGAAAACATTGAAGAGAACTTCAGAAGCCTGTGGTACTTTCAATGTAGATTTTCCAGACTCTATTAGATAAAAAGCTGCGTGCGCGCCCTTTGAGTGGCAAAATATACATTGCAAATATATCGTAGATAAAAAGTGTGTGTGTGAACTAATGCAATCTCCCAAACCACTTCGTTTCCACGAGGAGACTGTCCACATATTTATAAGAGGATTTTTTAAATTATTATTACTTGTATCTAATCAACTGAAAAAAGCAGACAGTCTTTTGAATAGCGTAGGGCACACTTTGTACACACAGAATATACTTACCTGTGTAGATCTAGTTCATACGCATTGGATAACTTATGCAATGACACTAAAGCTGTTAGACATGGCTTACAACTTCAAAACAACATTTTAGCATCTCTGAAGCCCACAAAATTTTCTTAAAGCTGTGTGGAAAAACACATTTTCACAGTTCCTTTGGGGTTAACCTTCTGTAATCAATACAAGCTTTTTCTCTGCCTCTCTACTTGCTGACAGAATCAAGAAGGCTAAGGCATTGGCTTTGCATCAAATTTAGGAAAGACTTACCCTTCTTTCAGAAGGTGTCAGAGGAGGTGAAATTATATTTCCAAGTTCTTCCCAATGCCAAAAATTCCCTTTCTCCAGTACCTTACTGGCCATAGGGTGGGAGATAACAGAAAGCCTGGAGTGTAGGGTTTCAGAGAGAGTGCCAGCAGAAGGCTCCATGGGGCTGCCTGGGCTCAGCATTTGTCATTCCCAAGTCCACCGAGGCATATAGTTGAGTATTAAGTCTAAAGCCCTTAAACCTCCTTAAGACTGCCCAGCTGTTTTGCAGGCACAGTCTCAAAGACTTAAAAGTCATGGTGTACAATGGGGATTTTCTAGCAAAAACGAGATCCAAGCCAAGCCTTCGGTGGCCTGAATGCATGGATGTGCTACAGGAGATTTCTAAGAAGCAACATATGCTGCAGAAAATTCTCCTGAATACGAGTAGATAGGACTTAAATCTGTGCATTGTTGCACACTTTTTCATCTCTATTAGAAGAGATCCATTAATCGCATTTCCTAAAAACAAAGAGAGCACACAGATTTGTTAATTCCTCATAAAGGCAAGAACTTCTGAAATAAGGTATGACTGCCACACTCCATCTACCGACAGTGGGAAAATCTCTAGTAAATCTTTTTTTTTCTCCACTGTATCCTTTCAAGCTACATAACTGGGCTCTACTCCTAAATGTTTAAAATCCATACTGCAAAAGAGAGCTAAATAAATGAGTGTCTGGAAGTACTGCAAATACTTTTTTTTCCTCTCTAAAACACTAGTGTAAAAAATGGTATTAGACATTTAAGAAAATGGCTTTAGTTCACGGCATTTGTCACAGAAAAATTGTTTCAACAAAAAGTTTGCAGCCACTGCAGAGGAATAAGTGACTGTTTACAGAAAAGAAAGGGCAAGTCCTCCAACTAACCAGTGGAATTACAGCTAAAGCAAGACAACCTTTGTTTAAATAGATGCTGTCACAGCAAAAGATCATTAACTAAAAACCACAGTACCTTTTTGTTTGCAATGTTTTCTGCTAGGTTATACTAGTCATCACGTATGTGGTTGTGCATACAACTATATCCTCTCATTTCCTGCCAGAGGCCATAATGTATGTTCAGAGTTGGCCAGAACTGGTGCTAGTGAAGAGGATGGTGTGTGTGTGTAAGAAAGACAAAGACAGCTTTAGGACTAAACCAAAAAAACTCTAGCTTTCATGTATGAAAAAACCATGACAGATGCATGATTTTCACAAGATAATTAAATGCTAATACAACATCAGATCATCATCTTCATGCAGACTGGCAGATGCAGATGGATTTTCACCCATCTTTATAGCATTCTGGTTTAGCTGTAGCAATATTTTGCATTCTTGGCTAGACAGTGTAACACAATGTCATGCAGATACACTGCAGATTTTATTATTATAAATAATAGTTAATTAATTTATATTGTGAATGAACTAACTCATACATGTCAAACAGTATGTGAGTACTTACCACAGTGGGGCAGCTTCACCATGTCTCTTTGTTTTAACATGTCTGTCCTTCACTGTGCTGTGCAGGGATACCAATCATGTAGACAAAAGTACAATTCCCTGGTGGTTAATGAGGGTGTAAGGGTTGATGTAGTCCTCTTCTAAGCAAATCATGGATCCAGCACAACATCATGGATTATTTATCTTAAATTTTGTCATTGGAAATAATCACTACTTATTCTGGTAGTGTGCAAGCAGTGATGGAGGAATGCTGGTTTATGTTGACAGCTGTGTTGCCTGCTCTACTTGATCCTGGACTATAAAGTTTTGGGGTAGTAACTATGAGAGCCACACACAGGTTTCCCCCAGGAATAACTTCCGTGTGCTCATAAACAGTGTAAATAATAAATGCGCTACTTGGTGGCTTTCTAGTAGTGAAATTAATGCCAGTTTAACAAACAAAAAGACAAAACCAGCATGCAGTGCAAAGCAAGAAGGTCTTTCCTAGCTTTCCCAGGAGAATGAGCTTTATCCTGTGTGCTTTGCTGGATCTTTGAGAAACTGCAAAGCACTCCTGGTAAATCCTGACAAGCTTATACAGGCTTTCAGAAGGTCTCTTTCTCTGATAAGGAAGCCAATAGTTATAGCAGTCCTGATATAACGCAGAAGAAAAAGGGTCTTTGCTGTACCTGAAGTCCTTCAGATACAAAATCTTTACAGAACTCAATGAAAAATGAAATCTGGCAGCAAGCACATTATTTGCAGCTTTTTCAAAGTCATTGGGGCCTCCTGAGTAGATGCTTAGAGCATCTGAGCAGCTTTAGGAATATGTATTACTTAAGACAGAGGGTAGCCACTGCAGGCTACAGAATAATATTTATTCTGTTTTAAAATACAGGGTTTTTTTTTAACATGTGAGCCAGTTCTCTGGCTCTCTACATTTGGCTGGGAATGACACATTAATGACTACAAAGGGATTCACCTCTACTTCAGGAGAAGACTTTCCTGGTGTCGCCATTTCCAATGTTTTCCATTTTCTTTCGGAGAGCAGTGTGAGGTGGATCACGACCGTGAGGACAGTATGTGTTCAGGGCATTGCAACACTTCGCTGCATCCTGAGTGCACTGTAAGTAACTTGAACATCTGTCTTAAGGCACTAGCAAGTTATCTGAGTCTCCATGATCAGGGTGTCATGGTTTTAATTAAATCCCTAGATCTTCTCTGTACAATCGCAGGAAAGCATTACCGTTACAAACACACAGAACAGATTCACAGAGTTATTTGTGAGTGTCAGAATTTTCTCTTTTCTTTAGAAAGCCAGCCTTTGGTATTCCTAGCATTCTCCATGGTTTAATTTTTAAGGCAAATCTTTCTATAGTTCTGCTGTAGCTGTTAACAATTCAAAGCAGTGATTAAACAGACATCTCCTGACGGCTGAGTCTCCTCTGTGATACATTCTGGGACCGAAAGCCATTCTGTTTTTAAATGTTGGGCAATTACATGGCAATAAGTTAAATCTGAGAAATGCAGTAATGTGAAAATGAAAAAAAGAAGTTTTCTAATTGAAATAGAATTGGTAAAGCAAAGGGGTATTTTTGCACTCAGTAGCAAACAATTAATGGTATTTAATGTAAGAGAAAAAAATGTTGAATTAGAAGTGGATTATAAAAATCTACACTTGAGTGTTCATGGTGGATGCAGAAAGACACATTTGTGATATTATTCATAGTTCCAAGTGGTTCCTTGAAAAATATTTTATTTCTCTAGTTATATTTAAAGCAATAATGTTGACAGACTGAATCACTACTTGCACAAAAATTTCTGTAGGAATAGTTGCAATCGTTGATACATCCAGTCATCTCATTAGCAGTCAGATAACAGTTACAGATGCAGAGGAGGCACCCAGAGCCGCAGCTGGAACAAAAATTCTTACTTCTAAGAACGTGTCACAAAATAATCCTTAAAAGTGCTGAAAATTCAGGAAACTTCTAGACATGCATGACCTAGAAGTATCAGCCGTGTTATAAATGTATGTGGGTATTGGATAATAGGAAGGGAGATGAGTATCAAGTCAGCACTAACAAAGAGGTAAAATACATTTGGGGGGCCCTTCACTTCTAGTGCTGCTGATACGGCATCTTGGCAGGTTAGCACTGACAAGAAGTACTAGGCTTCTTATTTCACATTTCAGCACTGTTAGAATGAGAAAATGTCTCTCTGTGCATGTGTTTGTACATAAAAATATATAAATATATATAAAAGAATTAACCCCCTGGAAAAAAATAATCTTTGCATTAGAGTGTTTTACTCCCACAGTGTTACCCAAGTAATCAGGTGGTTCAGTAGTAATACTGAAATTTCTCTGAACTCATCATTAGCCCTTCTCATCTGACATTCCCAGCAATTAACCCCCGTGCCCTGAGACAGAGCCTCACAGCGAGTGACAGACACACCACCTCCAGCCCCAAAGCTACTTCTGCCAAGGGCTTTGGAAGTCGTGTGCTTGAGTCTGGACGTCACGGAGGTCGGGGCTCAGCATCCTGGCTCTGTTGTCAACCTGCAGCATGACCTTCCAACCGGGTGGTTCAGCTCCCTGTACTGCCCTCGCCTTTCCCACCTGCGTCCACCTTGCCCATTTAGGTGGTGGGTTTGCTTGTGGGCACGCTCGTGTTCCCGTACTGGTGAGTATGCGCACTGTACTGTACTACTGTACCAGCCTTCTTCCCTGTCAGGGCCTGCAGCTGGTGGTGCAACAGGAAGTGAGAACTCCTGGCATCCTTTTCTGAGCTATCTTTGGATTTATTTGCATTTAGTTATACATCTGTGAACATAGGAACATCTATAATACAATGCAATAAAGAAGAAAGAAGTGTGAACTGTTCACTGGCACCTGAAGTTCGGTTAATCTTTGCTCCTCCAGACTGGGTGGCTAATACCTTCCAGCCTAGTGCTGGTGAAGTTGGGCACTTACCTGTGCAGTTAGATAAGGAGACGTGTATTGTTCATTAATTTGTGAAAAGCCTTTGCTTGTTAGTTTTATGACTTGTGAATCAGGCCTTTAAGGGAACTGCAACTAAACATTTGTGAAGGACAACATGTACTCTCCTCGAGTTCAGTTTGAGTGTCGTGAAAGGTCTAGGGACAATAAGGAGAGGTTTCTCTGTTGTCACAACAACAGCTTGAGCACCAGCAGAGACAGCAGCAGATATTCAGTCTACTCTGTTTACTGATGTGCGCAGCAAAGTCTCATCCAGTCCTGTAAAATGCCTGCTGCAATGTTTCCAATGAAAGTACTGTCTAGGAGAACTATTCCTCATGATTTGCCTTCACAAGAATCTTACTTGGATTTATTATTTTATATTATTATTTAATTAATTTTCTAAAAATTCACTGGCTTAAAGGCTGGTAAATACGAGGATTGTGCATAATGGGAAAATAATTGTTTTCTTCACCTGACTGCTATAAAGGTAACTGAACTGAATGCATGGACTATGAAGTACCTGAAATGATTTTTCAGCTTGTGCCCGTTAACAGCAAATGAAGGCTCAAAACTAGCTCTGGGACAGCTGTGCTGATACAAATTACCTCATTTTAGTAAAGCGCACAACTAATGAAAGTCATTCACAGTTACTGTGGTGGTCTCTTAGTGAGCTTTCTATGCAACTAACAATTCTGCATGTATTTTCTGCTTTCAATTATCTAGCTAACTTGTGGTTTCCTTTTTTTAATAGATACTCCTGTCTTCCTTAGCCAGGCTATTTGTACTTTTTTAAGGCCCCCTCACTGCTCAATGCTTATATTATTCCTCATAAACCTCTTAAAACAGAGTGCCCTTTTTTGTTTGTCCTTAACACAGTTAATGTCATTTGTAGTTTTTCCTGTTTTACAAATACTTCCCATTCTATTGAAGATTCCTGGCAACAGAGAGAGACCCAAGCCAAAGTCCTTGGTGAATGTTGCATTCCCCAGATGCAGATTTTGCTTGCTTGGTTAACTGTGACAAGTTTGCCATTCTAAACCACCGCTGTCTACCTTAACGCACAAATAGATAAGATCACAACAAAGTAAAGTAACATGAGATGAAGCAAAGAAGCTTTCTTGACCACATAGAAAACTAGACAACATTTCCAGATTTTAGCACTGCTGACCAGAAGCATTTTGGTTGTGCACAGTTTTACCGCACTGTGAGGAATGTTGCCTATTTGAACCTGGTGCATTTAAATGATCCATGATTAAACCTACCTTCAACATTCACATTGAGATTAAGGTATTAAAGGTATGAACAGCCACAAAGATATGGCTCCTTTTATGCTTGTGATGTTTTTACTGACTTTGAATTTGATTGTCTTTAAGGCATCCAAAACCCTTGATGGACATGTTTTTGTCACCATATATGTTCTCAGGAAAATCACTTAAATGTGTACGTAGGCTCAGATGGGTACATCATCGTCTGCGAAGACCCAGATCATCTTTCTGATACTTGAGCCCATTGTCACTAAGCAACATAATAGAAGGCAGAGCAGTAGTCCGTAACAGCAGCAAACTGCATCCTGATACTGAAGAGGTACAGGGTGCTTTGGTTAAAACAGAAACTGAACATGCATTTTTGTCCAGTATGTCCTCTGAACGCATCATGCGCAGTTTCTGCCTAGAGTTGAAGGAACAAAGTGCTTGCTCATTGTTTGGGGGGATTTGTTTACCTTCTGCTAAATAGTTTGAGGAGAGATAGTAGTTTGCAGATGTCTTGGATCTAGGTTTTATGAGCGACAACTGATTTTCTGGAGCAGCCTTCTAGTAAAGCGAGAAGAAATCTAAGACATCTAACTTCTGTTAAAATGATTCTTGATGCATTTATGCATGCGAAGTATATTTAATTGTGGAAGTGGGGACCTGGATTCAACCAGCAAACCGTTGAGTTCTGTATTGGAAGGGTTTCTTTTACCGTAAAGTTTTTATATTTTCATTGTTATATATGTGCCTTGCTTTTTGACAAGTAGCAGAAACATAAGGACATACAGGCTAAGCCATTATCAATTACACCTTCAAATTAAATGTGGGATATCTGAAAGTCTGGGGATATTTACTGATACAGGAATATAGTAAAGTCTCACCACCTAAAGCTCACAGGAAAAAGCTATTCTCAGAACCTTACCATAAGCCATATCCTTGAGATTTGCATCTCTTTTCAAAGAAGATTCATGTGACATTTAGAACATCTTTTAAGCTTTTGGAGTATTATCTGTCATGAAGGTTGGAATGAGCTGAGAAACAGGAGTCAGGGAGCTTTTCCCAGCCCCTGCACTGATGTGTTGTGTGACCTCGAGCAAGCGGCTCAAGCAAACACTTTAGGAGCTCTCTCTGCTCTTGTGTTCTTTAACTGTTGTTTGTTTGCCTGTTTATCTAGACAAACTTCTTTTCAGGTAGAAGTTATGAAAGGAAAGGAAAAGGAAACCACTGGTGTTTAATGCCATTAGCAGCCCAACTGCATGGGGCTCCAACCAGCATTATTTAAAAAACGCTGCTTTAAACTCTATGCCTCAGTTATGCCATCTCCAAAAGGGGGAAAATAATGTGGATAATAAACTGCTCATGGTTTGCAAATGAAAAAATATCACTACACAAAAGCAAAATATTACTTTATTTTAGGGTTTCTGACTGCTGTGCATAACTCAGGGAATGTTCACGATTTCATGAATGACAAATCTATCTGCTATTTTGCCTCCTACAAAAGGGAAAACTTTGGCATGCTCAGGTATGCCTTGAAGGCAATGCTGCCTTTGGGATCTCACATTAACATAATGATAAATGTGCTGTGTATTGGTTGAAAATGCTATGCGCCAACGTGTCAGAATATGTTTTCCCTGCACACCTCTCGATTAGCATCTTATTTACATATTGGCAGGAAAAGGATTCTGAGAAAGACCTGCAAAATAAGGTATATTTTAATAAGGTCTTCTCTAAGGCCAAAGTACTAGTTCCAAAAGCAGTTATCTGCTGGCATGCTTTTCGGAGGTAGTGGCAATGAATTACACATTTTGAAATACTGAACCCATGTGTGTTTCAGCAAATAGTGATAGTGGTGATACAATTTTCCATCTTATACTAGTGTTGAATTTACTATATAATTCAGATTCAATGCATGCCTTGGACAAAACCACTTCCCCCCATTTCATGATCTGTCACAGCAAGTTTAGCTTTTGTAATTATGAATCCACTACGTTTGGTTAAAGACAAAATATCTAACTTTAGTGGAGTTTATCATTGGTTTCATCCTTTTTGGCTGCCAAGCAGTATGAAAATGTGGAAGAAAATAGTGGAAGCTTCTAACATTACTAGTAATTTGTTTCTTCTTGGTTTTGCTTAAGTCATAGTGTATTGATTATTCTTGGGTTTGTTTCTTTTTTTAAAGTAATTTCCACAGGTTATCTCATCATCCTGCATTTCCAGTATCTCACACTATTCAGAAGCTCTACATTCTAGATATCTATTTTAGCAGTGGCAAAAATGAGAATATGTGTGCAGTAAAAAAACACTGAAATGCTAACTGCTATTTCTTCTATATAAATTAAAGATACTGTTAAAATTGTAATTTATACTGGTGCAGTGCTTATAAATCCTTGTTATTAGAAACCCTTCAGGCTAGGGACTGTATGAGTGTAGCACAAAAACAGTCTATCTTATTGAATTCAGTCAAAATAAAATTCAAGAAACAATGTATGGGTAATATAAACAGGTAGGAACCTGCAATGAATGCATGGTGAAGATGGTGACAAGAATCATACCACATTAATACACTAAACAATTTTGCAGCATATGGAAAAAATGCGTGTATATTTTCACATCTGAGTATAGTTGTGAAAGAAGTTAATGAAGTGGCCTTAAGTAAGGGAGACTTTATTTTCAGGAAGATGCTGCCCATGTAATACATCCTTTATCAAAACTGGTGAAAAGAATGCTGCAACACTTGAGATGTGAATTGACCAGAGCAGATGAGCCCATGACACATTTAAAGAAGCAAAAAAGATTGTATCTTAGAGCTGCTATCACGATTTAGGGACAAAAAAAAGGGAGCAAGCGATTACCATCTTCTAGCAAGGGCATAGTGGAGCTTGAAGAGAAAGTTTAGATATTCTGATTTGTTCTTTCTTAGTTTAAGATGAAAACTAGCAAAAAATGGGGTTAGGAGGACATTCTAAAATTGCAGTTTAGAGGAAAGACAGCTGAAGAATGGAGATATAGGTTTCTAAACCATTAGAACAGAGCTGGTAGATTAATTTGTGTTTTCATCAACTTCTACAAATGGCTCTGAGCAAACAGTGGATCAGGCTATGATAAATATTATTTTGAATGTTAAAATATAATGCACAGTAAACCAATTTCCCCTCAAGCAATGAATGTAAATACAGTTGTTGATATTATATTTCTGGAGGTTATGTTATTTTAATCAGCTCTAGAGAGGACTATCTCTGTGAAGTGCCGCTCTGATGTTGAATGTTACTGGCTCCTACTGGAGACTGTGATGTCTGAAACAAGAATAGTTCTGGAAAGCTGCCGGATCCAGCTGAACTCAGTGGACCAAATTCTGCTGGTTTTACACATGAGCAGCTGTGTTGACTTTATTAGGGTCTCTTATGTATAACAGAACACTTTCTTTTAATATGATTATATCAGGACACTGGGATTCAGCTGTGTCTAATTTATTATTGCATTAGGTATCAGTTTGCCCGCATCATACCTGTCAATAACATCTAAAAATAAAAGAAGTAATAATGCCTGCAAAGAAAATAGATTTAGTAGACAGCTGATGGCTTTGGAAAATGAAATAGATTAACCAGACAAAGAAGTGAAACACTGATAAAAATGTCAAAGCAAAGAGCCAGGGCCAGACAGTGAGGCTTAACATCTCTGCTGCCCTCTCACTGATGGCCTGACTTAACGGCACGCTGAAGAATTCAAAATGCGGTAATAGCTGAAACAGGGTCATTACAGACCGCAGGTGGGATTTTTCAAGCAGAAGTAAAGTACTGTCCCCAGTCCTTGATGTCTTAACTTTGACTTTTAGTAGGTGCACAGGTGGGCCAACCCTGGCATTTCTGAAACGACTCTCAGAAGCTGAAGGTAGGGGTGCATGTTTCCAGCCACGGAGACATGTTTTCTACCTCATGTTGCGCTTCTGTAGTTTGCATGCAAGCTTATTCTAGACTGCCAGTCTACAGAGATGGACTCTCATCTTGAATCATTAACAAGGTTGAGAACTCAACTTCAAGGAGTTCTTGCGAGAGTTGCTTTAAATTGATTATTGTGCTGTTCAGAGGCTCTAGTTACACAGCGCTCATTAGTGACAACTGAGGCACTGAATAAAGCAGACCTGTCAGACTTCCTGCCTTTGAAAAGACAGATAAATTAGTCTGGGCAGAGTGTCACGCTAGTCTGGTTATATTACTCGCAGTACTTGAACCAGCTTACAGAGAGGTAGCTCGGGTATCCCTTGACAAGAGGATAGTGTGCTGTCCAGATGTCCCCCCATGCAGACAAACAGTTCGTAATGTTTTGAACCACCTTTGCTTGCTCTGCTTCAATTAAAGCATTCTGGTAACTCCAAATAATAGGCTTTTTTTTTGGTGGCTCTGCTCTGTGGGAGGCCAGTGATGCTAACCTACTGCAGTGCAAATGGTGGGTGGCCTTTAACCTTTCCAGCTGGCACTGCTATTACCCCATCAGGTTCCTCCTGAGTTGCTCTCATTTGTCTTCTGGCCCTGGGGGCTAGTGAGAGCGCAGTGCTGTCTCGAGGGAGCGCAGGCCAGGGGTTATGGACCTAGCCTGTGTCAGCTAATGCAGAGTGTGACATTGAGGGAAGAATAGAAAGGGCAGAGTCGTCTTGCTGCTCTCTTTTTCTGTGCCAGCCTCCAGCTGGACCCAGAAAGGGGCCATCACAGTTCATCTAAAAGCTGCAGGATTCATTTACTCATCTTTCCAATGACACTGTATCTCCAGAAATCTTATAAAAGTGTTAGCAACAGATTAGTCATAGATTTCTAATTTGACCAGAAAGTGTACATATTCATTCACCCAGACAACTCTAAGATAACCAAGTGAAATATGTACTGGAAATACAGTTTCTCAGAAATTGTTTTCCCTTCCCACCTGTATGTTATTATATGTTTTTCTCCCCTTCTACATGAAGATACAATGAAAATATTTCACAGTAATATCTCCCCCCTGCCTCCCCGCACGGCAAAACGTGAGTGAGAGAAGAATCAGAGAGGACAGACTGTTTAGTAACTTCAGTATGGGCCAGTGGTTTGGCTCAGCCCAAGTTTGCACCAAGGCAGATAAATAACAGTTACTTTATACAGAGCAGAACATCCTCAAAAGGAGAGACCTGACCCCCTCACAGAAGTGCATTCAGACAAGATGCAGGCCTTGAAAGTTTAGGCTTGATCAAGTAGTAAGTGAACTTGATAATTGGTTTCCCATTTCCCAAGGAAATACTTGTCCTGTGCACCTGTTTGGACAGGGTGAGGTCAAATTTGGAGCATGTTGATCAGTTAGCATTTTCTGACAGTAATTAGCATGTTAAGAAATACCTCTGTGAAGCTATAGGAAACGTGACAGAACATCATCCAGCAACATTTTCCTCTTGATACACACGTATAATGTTCATAGTACTGCAGAAATAAATGAAGAAGTACAGGTAAAACTGACATTAGCCCTCTGTAGCTTTCTGGATGTCTGGTCAACCTGGCCCTTATCAAACAATGTTTAAGGCATAAATTTAATCTTGCTGATAATCAGTGAAGTAAGTCTAGGGGGCTTCTCGTAAACACTCATGTAACAGAGTAAAATAAAGTTCTGTCATATTTAAGCATCACTGTTTCTTAGTTTGGAGCTACAGCTTTTGAATTTTAGGAACCTGGGCAATTTTCCCCAGGAACCCTTGACCAAGTGGAGACCATTGATGAGTGGCGTGCCTCAGGGTTCAGTATTGGGATCAGCACTGTTTAACATCTTTCTTGGCAACATGGACAATGGGATTGAGTGCACCCTCAGCAAGTTTGTTGATGATGCTAGGCTGCATGGTGCAGTTGACATGCTGGAGGGAAGGGATGCCATCCAGAGGGATCTTGACAGGCTTGAGAGGTGGGCCTATGCAAACCTCATGAAGTTCAACAAGGCCAAGGGCGAGGTCCTCCACATGGGTCAGGGCAATCCCAAGCACAAATACAGGCTGAAGGATAAAGGGATTGAGAGCAGCCCTGAGGAGAAGGACTTGGAGGTGTTGGTTGATGAGAAGCTCAACATGATCCAGCAATGTGCACTCGCAGCCGGGAAGGCCAGCTGCATCCTGGGCTGCATCGAGAGAATAGTGGCCAGCAGGTCAAGGGAGGTGACCTCTCTCCACTCTGGTGAGACCCCACCTGGAGTCCTGCATCCAGATCTGGATCCCCCAGTGCAAGAAAGACACGGACCTGTTGGAGAGGGTTAAGAGAAGGGCCACAAACATGATCAGAGGACTGGAGTACCTCTCCTGTGAAGAAAGGTTGAGAGAGTTGGCGTTGTTCAGTCTGGAGAAGAGAAGGCTCTGGGGAGACTTTATAGCATCCTTCCAGTATCTGAAGGGGGCCTGCAAGAAAGCTGTAAAGGGACCTTTAGCAGTGTCAACTCTGATAGGACAAGGGGTAATGGCTTTAAACTGAAAGATAGTAGATTTAGATTAGATATAAGAAAGAAATTCTTCATCATGAGGGTGGTGAGGCACTGGAACAGGTTACCTAGACAAGCTGTGAATGCCCCTCTCTGGAAGTGTCAAAAGCCAGATTGGATGGGGCTTTGAGCAACTTGGTCTAGTGGAAGGTGTCCCCAGCCTTGGCAGGGAGGTTGGAACTAGATGATCTTTAAAGTCACTTCCAACCCAAACCATTCTATGATTCTATGAAGTGCTCACATAGCTGCTCTGTATTGATAGAGAGGAAGGGTGTTGGAGAATACCTGCAGGGTTACTGCAGCCTCTTACAACAATATTCACCCAGGAAGGAGCCAGAAATTAACCCTCAGCTAAAGTGGACTTTTTGTACCACTCCTAATGACTCAGTGGAGACTTGTGAGACTCTTACCAAACGCTGCTAAATAAAATTTTCCACTTCAGCAACTTATTCAACCAGAGGGAATTCTGTCTGCAGTACAATTGAAAGTATTCTTGCTCAGAAAATAAAATTAATTGATTACCCTGCATTTGTGAAGGCATTGTTCTTCATCCTGTCCAATGGTCTGTGCTTTGAATAATCCTTCATGATTGCTACTGAATAACTCAGTGTTTCAAAAGCATCAAGCAGGGAATGGATTATTATTATAACCACTCTGTCAGATGCAGTTGTCGGCACAAAGGTTTGCACTGAAACAACTAAGACTCTCTGTTAAACTGACACCATGTGCATCGATCTAGAATTTGGGGGGGGGTTCACTACTCAGCATTTAAGGTATTCTTAATAAGAAATACTCTCACACTAATGAGTGTTATGTATAAAGAAAGAAAAAAACCCTTAGTGGAAGAAAAAAATTCACCAGGGCAGCTTGTAAAAACACTTGACATTACATCTGTGAAAGAAAAAAAGCAACCCTGTTTCAGGAAAAAATAGAGTTATATTGTTTTATCACACTCCAGTGCAAATACCCAACAATCAAATGTTCTCTCACCACTGTGCTGATCCTTCCTTCCTTTCAGAAAATCCTGCCATGTTTCTGTTCCAGTGGACAGCATGATCCCAAAATGGAGACGTCCCTCCAGAGCCTGGTCCTGCTCCGTTCCCTCATCCTGCTATAGGTAGTTCAGATAGCAGGGTCCCATCACATATCACTGTGCTTGTCTTCCATGCAGTGAGGTTATCTGCAACAGCTCTTTCTGGGAAATACTCTGTCAATATCACCTCACACAGTGAAGTTCAACATAGTATTCCTTTTATTGTATTGCCATCGTTCTTTTGAGTTGCAGGAAGGGTCCGACACCATGTTGCATTTGGTACTCCACAAACATCTCTTGAATATTTCCACCACTACAGAATGAGCATCCTTTCCCTGTCTGTCATTTGGTTAGTGACAGAGAGGATTTTAACTCCGCATATGTTAAAATGTCTCCTAAAGAGTCGTTGAGATATTCTGATTAGAAAACTTTGGTCAACAAAGCTTTTCCTATCGCTAAAATCCCCAGCGCCCCAGGGCTGAGTGATTCCTGCACCTCTGTTTGTCTGACACTGTACATAAATAGTTCATGTAGCCAAAGCAGCTGTGACCATTCCTTTCTCTCTTCACGTTAGGAAGGGGTAAGCAACTTCTTACCTTCCCAGAGGCTTACCTTATTACTTATGTTTAAATTACAGCCATATCTAGACCTTCAGGTCAACAAGGCACTGTTGGCCAAAGCATTATGCAAACACTGGCAAAAATACAATGGCCTACCCAGAAAAGCCTATATCCCATGGCAGGTGACATGCAGGAGGGCAAAGAAGGCTGAAGTCAAAGTCATTATACATCTTATACTCATTTACAACTTTTCTGCTCCTTATAAATCCACAGAAGAAGTGTTGAAACTCCCCATCTGTGCCTTAAAACATTAGAAAGTGCCCGAGGATGCATCCAGAAGATGGGATTGCAGTGACCGCTGCAGGGAGGTTGCAGGCTGGAGGGGCTGCGAGAGGTGCGAATGGCCAGGAGCCGTGTGTCTGAATCCAGCACTGCCCACAGCCTTGGGCACTGCAGGGTGGTGCGAGCCCAGCCGCAGCCCCCCTGTCCTCTGGCTGCAGGCCTGCTAGCTCTCAGCATCATGTCCAAACCAGCATCGTCTTAAAGGCTGTGCTGCCGAGTTTCAGCTGAGACCAATGTCTTCAGCAGCTACGGAGGGTGACTGCTGATTGCGGTTCTCATCTGCATTGAGAATATACCTGGCAGACTTTACAGAGAATATGGAGGCAGATGTGGCCTGGAAAAGCTCAGCCTTCTTCAAAATATTCAGCTAAGAATTCAGATTTGAAGAGCTTATCCAAAAGGAAGCCTCAGAGCTCCCGTGCCTATCCTCGGTCCAATAATACACTTTTTTTTTTTTCCCCAGTTTGTTTTCAAATAGCGTGCTGGTCTTACAGAAAGGATTTCAGCACAGAGACAAAAGTGATCCAGATATCACAGCCTGATACTCTCCCTTCCAAAAGGAAGCTTTTTTGCCAGTGAGGCAGACATCTAAGACGGGTACATAGCAAAAATAATGCTAGCACTGCAATTCAGTCTGACGCAGTCACACATTCCACAATAGGTGGTTTAGCAAGTGCATGGAATTACAGATGTACCTGTTAGGTTGGTACAGTAATTGGTGGGAGCTGCACTGAACAACACAGAACAAGATTAAAAAGCCTTAATGTACAAGGATCCCATTTCATGCTGTTTTTATGCTAGTGTTAGATATTATGCTGGATGGTGTTGTATGTTATGCTGGATGCCATGCAGTGTGTCTAAATGTTGTTATCTACCCTATACATTAAAATAATTGTTCAGTGCAAGTCTTAGAAATGTTAGGCTAGTCAAGGGCCTTTCAGTTTTCAATCAGTGCTCTTTCAGCAATTCTCTTTTTAACTCTTAGTAGCAAATACTTTCTGCCTCAGAGGAGCTGTAGCTACCTCCAAGTGACAAAAATTGTAAGCTTTATTGTAAATGAAGCATGGGATACACTGTCAATACAAGCTGTCCAAAACATAATGAGAATGTTTAAATATTTTAAGATTTTTTCCAGTGTTTTATCAGAGATTGAACACTGGAATGAGTCTTAAGTGAGAGCAAGTTATCAGATGAAGAGCATAATGAATGTCTTTCATAAAAATGAATATTTAAACAGTGTAGTTAGTTGTATTATAATTGTTCAGCCTCAATACAATCATGATGTTTCACTATTCTTTCCTCCAGTATAATTCTAATCTGAATATTATATATATAAACCGTACTGAATAGGAATCCATCAGGCATGGAATCATCTCTTAGAAATGCAACTCTTCAGTTGGCTGGGATGGTTAATCCAGCCTCATTCTGTGGATGCTGAATAGGTATATATATATGTTTTAATATAACTTAATATAATACAATAACATACATGTATTTTAATCCCAAATCCAGAGAAATCAGTAGTAAAACTCCTACAGCCTTCAGTGGAGATTGTCTCTTATGTCCCCAAGACGTTTTAAAAGAATTTTGACTTTTTTGAGAGTTTAATATTGCTAGTAGCCTACCTTGGTTGAACATTTTAACATAGACAAGATTTTACACGCTAAATCAACAGAGCAGCTTAATTCACTCCTGAGACTGTTGAGCCAAACTTACTAAGAGGAAAAAATCAGTAGGCTGCTCCAGCATGGATCTGCACGTGCATGTTCCCTCATGCCCCTGCACCGTTTCACTAAAGAAAAAAAAGTTTAGCGGACATTCACTGAGTGTGGCCATGCAGGTCTATGCACACACGCACACTTACAGAAAGCCTGTTGCAGGCAACAGAAACACCGCCACAAATTTCAGTGAGGCTTGACTGGCGAACTGAATCAGTTTGTAAGGTCATCTGGGAACATTTAGCAGCAAGTTTAGTTACCAAATCTTTCTTTTTAAGTATCAGCTGCCTTCCCATTCGGCAGAACGTTTGCAGTCTTTTGTTAAACCAGCAGCACATTTACCCTTCTGAAGTATCTTATGAACTGTTTTTTGAGGACCATCTTGTTTAAACAGTTTTTGCAGTTACAGGTCAAACTTGGTGCTGAAGTTGGAAGACAGCTCGGATATCTGTGGCTGTGCACCTTAGGTGTAAACCCTCCCTGTATGTACCAAGGGTACCAATGTGGGGTATCTTTCTGTTCGGAGTGGATGGCCAAAGGAGTGGGAATAGAGTAACTATGTTAAGAAACTGTTTTTCTGACCACCAGAAAAAATACAATGGCACAGTGCCCTTGGGCTCCTCCAACTCCTACCTCTCCAGATAGGAACAAACATCACCATTAATATTATTGAGTGTGTCATGAGATTAAAGATTTTGAGTGCAGAAATGCACTGGACTCTATAATTGTCCACTGTTAGTCAGCAGGGCATACTGAGGGAGAGGGGGATGAAGAAGCAGAATGGGGTTATTTTCTTATGAAGATGGTGTTTCAACTTCATTTCATTCACATGGAATAACCCGTGCAAGCTTTTGGAAGGAAGGTAGAGCAGGATTTTGCTGGTTTGGAGCTGGGTAATTTTGAACCTATTTTATTGTACTTGATCCACATTCGCTAGAAGCACACTGTGTATCATTGAAACCTCTCATATTTGCCTCTAAATTTTCAGATTTCAATGTAATTTAAACGATTACAATTTTGTTCTGGGTTAGCACATGAATTTCTTGTTTGGTGAACACAGTAGTAGATGGGGAGAGGAACACACAAGTGGAACATTTCAATTTACTGAAACACATCTGAAAATCTGTAAGCCAGTTAGTTAAGACAAAAAAAAAATCTTCCAAGTCTATCAGTTTAGGCTTTTCTTCCTAAAAACTTTTATTGCAATGAAATCTCTGTGAGCACTAATCCCTAGTACTGAGCATGGCATTTTATTTAATTTAATTGATTTTCTTTATTGCAGCCAAGCTGATAAAAGATTGAAAATCATCTATTGTACATGTGTAAATACCTTAAGAATCCTTTTAATATGCACACCAATTAGCTTCTTAACAAATTCAGACTACAAAGTCACACTTTGAGATGCAACCCCAGTTATTTGCATAACAACTAATCACCTCAACCTGTGTACCAAAAGAGGAAAGATTATGAGCACATCTGTCTGCATTGATAGCACTCCTACTGCCCTGGTTATGTGTTGTTTGGTTTGATTATTCACGACTGAAGAAGAGATCAGTGCCATTGCTGTAGCATGGCATCAGAGAAATTAGCAAAATCTACGTCTCACGAGCATTTTTCCATTTTTATCTCTTAACTAAAGCTTTGCCAAAGCTGCTCTTATGTTGACAGTGGTGTTGCATTTGGCCTCAAGTTGTGTCAGGGGAGGTTTAGATTGGATATTAGGAAAAATTTCTTTAGTGAAAGAGTGGTCAGGCATTGGAACAGGCTGCCCAGGGAAGTGGTGGAGTCACCATCCCTGGAGCTATTAAAAAAATATGTAGATATGGCACTTCAGGACACGGTTTAGCAGGCATGGTGGTATTGGGTTGATGGTTGGACTTCATCTTAGAGGTCTTTTACAACCTTCATGATACTACAATTCTATGATTCTAAGGCAGCATCATAAAATCTGCAGGCCACTACAAGGCAAGAGTAACGTTTCATAAAGTCATCCTTATGAAATATTCTTTGACTTCTCCATAAATTTCATGATGCACTCCTGAAAAGCATTCAGAGCCTTTCAGCTTAACCGTGGCTCCAGCAAAGGATGAGAATTTCTCAGCTCTCAGAAGGATTACGCTCAGGTGAACTCTGCAGTCAGGAAAGTCCTCTGCTTCACTAGTGCATTTAATTGCCCCCAGACATCGTTTTTACACTCTGCCATGAATCCAGTCCCTTAAATGGACTTGACCATGGGCAGTGTGAAAAGCCTTTTTTCCTCCCATGCATTAGAAGTAACCGAGCGAGTAACACATGAGTGGAAGACAGAAGCGTTACCATGTGTGAACAGTGAGGAGATGTATAGCAAAAAGCCAGAGTGAATTTTGAGGCAGATTAAAAGAGATGTGTGATGAAGATAAGTGATGCCAAGAGAGAAGAGAGAGGTGGAAAGTTAAAGGACATGACCAAAGGACCTAACATATGAGGAAAAAAATAACTGCCTACAGCCAGCCAGGAGACATTAAACAGGCAGCTACAGAAATCTCTATGGGTAGGACACCTAACATGGATGAAAGATAGCTGTAGCAATTACATAATTAATTAATGACTGATTTATGAAGTTGTATGTATTCTTCTGCTTGTAAAGCATTTGATTAAATCCTTACCTTGTAAACGCAAATATACTTAATTTTAGCCAACTACCTTCTTGCTCTGCTTTCTCTCATTTTATCTCTGGTAGATGTTGTTTCACATCTAACTAACATTTCTGACAGCCTGAGAGCATGTTAAATAAATAAAATAGTTATTTTTAGATATGATAATTACTTATCTGCTTGAGTAGATCATGTTAGAAGTCACTGCATAGTAGAAACAAATTCTTGTTGGATTCAGATTTAACTCTGCAAATCTGTTTCTTCCACCTGAATTCTTACAGGATGTAATTTTAGACTTGAAATAACTGCTTTTACCTCCCCCAGTCCTTCAGCTCATGTTTCATTGAATAGTTCTTACTGTCTGGTCATATTAACAACAAGCTAACCACCACCCTTTTCATCTATTGTAATAAAGTTGTATTTTCATCTCAAATGATCTTCTTGCACTGAATAATGATTTTTAATTCATCTTGTAATTTTCATTTAATGTTTGTACAAGTTTTATTTTTCTAGATATTTGTACCCATTATGCTGAATTAAATCCTCAGCAAATGTAAACTGCTATGGGTCCAAGGAAGCTATGGAGGTGTATCTATTTAAAGCAGCTAAGGATCTGGCCTTTATTTCTGTGTTTTAACATCATTGACTTCACAAGTGTACATCAGCTGACACACACACACACAAACAAATGCTTTTTATGCTGTCACACTGCAAGGCTGATGTGCTTTTACAGAATCATTCTCAAGAATTACACACTTGTAGCTGTGGATGTTCATTTTTTTTCCTTTTGATTTTGGATTTACTCAGAATCCAGCCCTGTCCCTGCTCCTTTTTGAAATCTCAGGGTTTTCTGTCTTCAGTATCATGTATAGGGCTAGCAGCAGCAAAGCATAGAGGAAGAGCTTAACAAACAAATAATAACCAAAAACCACATCAGGAGTCAGCATGTGAACAAATCCCAAAAAAATAATTAATTGAAAGGGACTCTGTGGTTATTTTGACAGCCATATTCATTAGCATTGGGAGATGAGGAGTTTAAGTTTCAACAGATGTCCCGTAAAATGGGGAGGCTGGGGGATTATTTGAATTTGAAGTACAGCAACAGGCCACTGTTGTACTAAATGGCCATCAGAGTGATTTATTACAAACTGAGCTGCAAGGTACGAATAATCTTGGAGTGTTACAAGAGACAGAGATATCAGGGAAATGCTTATCTTGGTGTCACAGACACCTCCCTCGACCACCCTCAATGGCTTTTCCAAGCACCCCCAGACTTACAAGGGGGCAGGGTCGGGCAGCAACATCCCTCTTCATCTGGGTGCAGAGTTATGTATAGTCTGTATTCATGCTGAACTTAACACTTTTACACACATTCATACGCATGCACCATTTGTCCCCCAAGTTATGTGGTACACCTGGACAGCCAACATGAGAAAAAGTCTTGAAGAGCAACCCTACAATACAGGTAGTATCAATCCTTGAATTCCAATAGCACTTGAAAGGGTTAAAGGCAAAGGATTGCCTTCCTGGGGTCTGAGAGACAGGACCCATTAATTTTACTTTTGATGCCCGAAACCAGAACTGACACAAGATGTATATTATATTATGACTATGTCATTGTTATGGGTTTGCGTGGCAAGGTTTTGGTAGTGGGAGGGCTATAGGGGTGACTTCTGTGAGAAGCTGAGAGAAGCTTCCTCCATGTCTGATAAAGCCAGTGCCAGCCGGCTCTAAGACGGACCCGCCACTGGCCAAGGCCAAGCCAATCAGTGATGGTGTTAGCGCCTCTGTGGTTACACATTTAAGCAGGGGAAAAAAACTGCAGTGAAACAGCAGTCGAGAGAGAGGAGTGAGACTGTGTGAAAGAAATAACTCTGCAGACACCAAGGTCAGTGAAGAAGGAGGGGGGAGGAGGTGCTTGAAATGTCGGAGCAGAGACTCTTATTACAGCTCATGATGAAGACCATGGTGAGGCAGGTTGTCCCCCGGCAGACCATGGAGGTCCATAGTGGAGCAGATATCCACCCGTAGCCCATGGAAGGGACCCCATGCCGGAGCAGGTGGATGCCTGAAGGAAGCTGTGACCCCGTGACGAGCCCGCACTGGAGCAGGCCCCTGCCAGGACCTGCTGACCCGTGGACAGAGCTGAAGCAGGTTTGCTGGAAGGGCTTGTGACCCCTTGGGGGACCCACACTGGAGCAGCCTGTTCCTGAAGAGCTGCCTCCCCCAAGAGGAATCTTCACGCTGGAGCAGGGGCAGAGTGTGAGGAGTCCTCCCGCTGAGGAGGAAGGAGCGGCAGAGACAACGTGTGATGAACTGACTGCAGCCCCCATTCCCCGTCCTCCTGCACCGCTCGGGGGGAGGAGGTAGAGAAACGGGAGTGAAGTTGAGCCCGGAAAGGAGGGAAGGGTGGGGGGAAGGTGTTTTAAGTTCTGGTTTATTTTCTCACTATCCTACTCTGACTTGATTTGTGATAAATTAAACTCCTTTTTCTCCCGAAGGTCAGTCTGTTTCGCCTGTGACAGTAATTGGCGAGTGATTCATCACTATCCTTATCTCGATCCTTGAGGCTTTCATCATATTTCCTCTCCCCTGTCCAGTTGAGGAGGGGGAGTGATAGAGTGGTTTTGGTGGGCACCTGACAGTTATCTAGGCCAAACCACAACAGTCATGTTACCCTGAGTGACAAGGTAATACCCCCACGGAGGTGGGCTTTCTAAACAAGTACACCTACAACATGCTCTGACCATTAAACTGAGTTTTTGCAGGTTTGGTCATATAATGAATCAGACCGTGGTTCTTTACGGCCCCATCAAACAGAGAAAGACGAGTCATGTTTGTATTGTATCTGTATAACTCATTTTATACCAGTTTTATTAAGACTGCGGTACCATAACTTTTCAAATTTTTGCCTGCTGTCACCTAACAATACCAGTTTCCATTGCTCATAAATTCAAAACAACAAACTACTTCTAAACTTTTAGAAGATAAAAGTAGAGAAACAAGCACTAAGCCTGGCACTTATTTTTTCCTAATATTTGTTGCCTAGGCTTTCAGAAAACCCAGATAAAAGGGTTTCCTTAAGAAAGCACTTCAATATACAATTCAGGACCATAGAGTGAGTCATGTAAGTTTAAAACCGCTGCCTACTATATTACTGCATGTACGAACCAGCGTAGGCTGTAGTCCCTTGGCAGGTTTCCAGTGTAGCCCTTGATGCCAGTTTTGGAACCCACTGTGTGCGTGTCTGAGAGCCCAGGAACTGGCTGTGGACACGGATCCACTCCTGCCTATGGAGACCCTTGGAGTCATCCGCTGGGCTTTGTCTCTTGCACCTCCACCAAATAAAACAAATTGCCTGCAGCATCCTACCAAGGAGCATCATCGCTAACGCGTAGACAGCACTTGCCTAACCGCCTCTCACCACTTTTATGCATTTTTTTTTTCTGCTCGTACAGGAGAAACACTCGTGGCAGTTTTGGTGGTACGGGACCAGGTGCTGGAGTGAGACCCTCTCTCCAGAGTCACCCGTGCTGGTGACTGAACGAACGTCAGAAGGCAACAGCATCTGGCTACTTCTGACCTGCAATACATTTCTACTTGCAACACTTTTTATGCTGTTAGCCATCTCCTGAGCCATCTGGCCCCTTGTTGCAAGATACCTGCAGATGTATTAATAAACCCGTCTAATAGAGCTGTACATATTAAACATACAGCTGAAGCAGCTGGTTGGTGTTTGTTATGAGATTTCTATTTTTCCCTAATGTTTCAGCCACTGTAATTTAAAGTCCTAAGCCAGCTCCTTCAAGGAAAAGAACAGGTTTTTTTCCTCATCTACCCACCAAACAAAATAAATTCATCTTTCATGAAAGAAGGCTGTCATTGCAAAGGAAGTTATAATCAGCGTAAATGTCATTTTCCTCCTTGGAGTGGAAACTTTAGGTTGAACAGCATTGTCAGTTCATCTGACTATAATATACCCCCCTGACAGCTCTCCTACTAATTGCACCAGATTGCTCACAGTGTGCTCATTTGTTTGTTTGTTTTCTCTTAACTAGGAACAATTTGAACGACTTTCAGAAAACTTCACTTCCTTTCAGATACAAGTGGGGTTAGAGGGAAACAAAACATATCTTAAAAGAATACATTGTAGAGTATTAATTTTAACAATCAAACTAGTACTCTTTGGAATAGCTTTATGAATTTCTTAAAGCAAGCCTACAGATGTAAAGCTATAAGAACCAACAGATAGGAAAATCTGGTTGTATACAAATAAACAGAATAAACAAATTTTTTCCATAGATCTACCAAAATCTGTTCTGATTTTGATTTTTCTGAGCTGTTTAGATGGGTGGTTTTAAGCTCAGATCATTTCTGTGTAAAAACTAAAGCAACTTGCCAGCTTCAAATAGGTGACAACGCATTTTAAACTGGTATTTACACAAGGCATTAAAGGGATTCTTTTAAGTCAATTAAATAAATTCTTCTATAAGCACCTGACTGTACCAGGCTCTTCTGAAATTTGAGTCTTTATATGCTTAGGTGAATTAGTTGTCACAAAATTCTCTTCTAAGTAAGGTTACTATCTTATGTTAGAAAATTAAATTAAGGTGCACTGATATATTCTTTTCTGTTTAGCTTACTTGATAGTTACTGTCTTGAGGGCTAATGTCTAATAACTTATTCTCTTACATGTATTTTATAACTCAAATAAACCACAATTTGTGGACTAATAATCACAGCGCTTCAAAAAGAAGGTATTTTTTTTTTTCTTTTCCATCACTGGTGTCCCCAGTCCTTGTTCCCGATCTGTTTCCAAAGCACTCTCTTATCACCAACAACAAGCTGCTAGTAAGGGCACATAACCGTGCCTATGGATCTGCACCATCCTGCACAGCTGTCTGGGTTGGCCAGTCCAAGTGTTCAACCACATCCTCATACGGGAGACCTTTGCCAGACTGCCAGATCCCCAGCTGCATGAGAGGGCTCAGGAACTACCATCAGAAACCAAAATACCGTCTTTAAGGTGCATCTGAAAAATATTTGAGAGAAAAAAAAGGAAGAAACCTACACACACACACACAACTCCTCAAGATAGTATTTTTTTCAGCTTGACAGAATGGGTGTTTTAACTTATCCCACCTGGCAGCTACTGATCTATTTATGCCAGCATTCAAAACACGATTGAAAGATTAAGAGTAAAAAGCAGATACGGGATCAAAAAAAAGGCGAATTGCCAACGCCAGCAATTAAAGTCTGATAAGTTGAAAACCGAGTCGGTTGTGCTAATTTGGGGCTGGGGTAAGAAATAAGAAAGCTATCTGTGGCAATTTAAAAAAAAAAAAGCAAAAAACTCCTAAACAAAACCTAAAATGCTACCTGGGGCAGGTAGCATGTATTTTAAGGTATTTAAAGCAAACACAATTTGCTCCCTTTATAAGCTCTGCTGCCCTTCTTAAAGCTCACAGAACATGATCTGCAGTTCTAAAGATGACTTGGAGAAGTCTCTCTACTGTGTCTACACAAAGATACTTGGAAAAAAAATTAACATACAGCAACAATTCTACACATCCAAGGATAACCCTCTTTATCAAAGACATTAGTGTTCAGGCTTTGAACATTCCCAAAAGGCTAATTTTCAGGGGCAAAAACAGCAGCTGCCCCAAGAGCCCCAAGTATATAAAAGATGTCCTTTTTTGCTCCCTACACTCAGTATCTCAGCTCTGAACTCCTTTTTCTCTCTTTTAAGTACCTTTACATTTTATTAATCAGACCTCTGCCCTGTGATCATCACAAGTGACACAGGGCAAAGCCTGTGCATGCTCAGTACAATCCCTTTTGATTTTGGTTGTTGTAATGCTGGGCAAGAAGCCCTGTTACTTACCCGTTGCTCATGTTCCCCTGAAAACACGTGCCAGCCCAATTTGAGTGTTTTCTGAAAACATTTGTACTCTTTCCTTGTACCTGTGTGCATACTGGTGTTCCCCAGAAATACAGGCTCAACATGGTTCCATTTACTCATGTATATTTTATCTTCTCTGTCTAGTGAGCTCAGCTGGCTACAAGATTCAGATTTGTGTCCACACAAGCGTCATATCTGCCTGTTTCAGGGACTGCATTTAAGGGGGTCAAGTTGGATGCGAGCCATAATCCCAGAGATGGAAAACCAACACTTTACACACAAAATCTCTTGTCCTCTTTGTCCTAGTGCAGTGGACAAAAGTATACAAACCAGAATCACTTCTGAGCCAGACAACTGCAAAAAGTCTTCACTATAGATACGCAGAAGCCTATTTGGTAGGTGAATTCCACTTTTGACACCTGTCAATAATGTATATGGCCATCCAGTGAAATGAGCTTACAGTTTCCTCAAAGGAGCAAAGCACTTCAAACACACTCTGAAGTACATGGATGAAGTAAAAAAGAAAAACCTGTAGTATAATTTGTATGCATATTAAAGAGATATGAATAACTTAAAGAAATGCCTCTCTTCTTCTAGATATACAGAAGGTACATTTAACCTACCAATACAGTTACTACAAACTTCCTCTGCCTAAACCATTATAGATAGCCTGTACAGTGCCGAGAAAAAATGAGGCACTCCGTTTTCTACTGACACTTTGCTGTGAACACGTTAGGTTTATCCTCTGTTTCACCCAGACATTTCATAGTTATTTTATTCTCTACCGAGATGCAGCCGTGGATGAGTACTGAGGGGAGCATATGCTCCACTGTATGCAGATGCTCCTCCCCTGCTGCATCAAGCATGACCTTAAACGCTCCTTGCTAATGAGATACGGATTTGTTGTCCACCAGTCAGTACAGAAAAGCACTATTTCTTCTAATTTGTAGGGAGAAATCGCTGGGCTCCAAGAGGTGATGTGATTTGTCCAGGGTCATGGAGTAACCAGGGGCTGAGTCTCAGAGGCAGAGAGTGCCCTTTCGCCCCCAGGCTATCGGACACAGGCCGCTCCATCACAGATGCCCCAGTCAAGAAGTGTTATCGAGAAAGGGAAAGGTAAGAGGCCAGGAGGCCACTGGATAGGACATAGAAATCAATCCCTTCTCAGCTCCAACAACTACAGAACTATTGGCT
>Ga0065711_1026833_pt1 | contig 58651 bp, 39 predicted proteins | sample Hoacrofraction12_FD_59098 | JGI IMG/M metagenome (GOLD analysis project Ga0065711, IMG submission 59098) | Hoatzin crop microbial communities from Cojedes, Venezuela - Epithelial fraction 12 v2 (version 2) | ecosystem: Host-associated > Birds > Digestive system > Esophagus > Crop | place... | reverse complement strand
TACTTTATACTATTGACCATGGGGTTCTCCTCCTTTGTGTTGTTTTTTTTGTCAACAAATACTTTATCACAAAGAGGGGTTCCCCTTTTCTATTTCTTTAAATTTTTCCGACTAAAATTTTACGCTAACACAACGTTTCAAAGGTCAAGTTTTCATTCATGCATGGAAAAATGCATACACAAAAAGAGGCTGTCGTACATTAGTACGACAGCCTCCGGTATTACTTAGTTCTTAGCTTAGAAGTCGGATTACTCCTCTCCCTTGTAGAGATCTACGAGACCCTCGAGGTGAGCAAACTTCTTCTTGGAGTTCTCCTCAGCCATAGCGAACAGCTTGTCAGCCTTCTCGCTGTTGACCTTCTTGAGGGCTGTGTAACGAGCCTCTCCTCCGATGAACTCCTGATAAGGAACTGTAGCAGCCTTGGAGTCAAGTGTGAACTTGTTGGTCTCCTTAGCAGGGTTGAATCTGAAGAGGTTCCAGTATCCAGCCTGAACTGCCTTCTTCTCCTCATCCATAGCCTTGCCCATACCTGCACGAATTCTGTGGTTGATACAAGGAGCGTATGCGATGATAAGTGAAGGTCCGTGATAGCTCTCAGCCTCCTTGATAGCATTGCAGAGCTGATTATAGTTAGCGCCCATAGCAACCTGTGCAACATATACATAACCGTAGCTCATAGCGATGCCGGCAAGATCCTTCTGCTTGATTTCCTTACCACCTGCAGCGAACTGTGCAACTGCACCTGTAGGTGTAGCCTTTGATGACTGTCCGCCTGTATTTGAGTAAACCTCAGTATTGAATACGAATACATTTACATCCTCGCCTGATGCAAGTACATGATCAAGTCCGCCGAAGCCGATATCGTATGACCATCCGTCACCACCGAAGATCCACTGTGCCTTCTTAGCCAGGAAGTCCTTATTCTTAACGATTTCCTTAGCCTCAGGTGCATCATTCCCTGCAAGAGCCTCGATGAGTGCATCAGCAGCCTCTGTATTCTCCATAGTTGAATCATATGTCTCAAGGTACTTAGCAACAGCATCCTTAACTGAAGGATCCTTCTCTGCAAGTGCCTCAGCCTGCTCCTTAAGGTTTCCTCTCAGAGTCTTAGCTGCAAGATACATACCGAAACCGAACTCTGCATTATCCTCGAAGAGTGAGTTAGCCCAAGCAGGTCCCTTACCAGCCTTATTTACTGTATAAGGTGTTGAAGGTGATGAGTTACCCCAGATAGATGAACATCCTGTAGCATTTGCAATGTACATTCTGTCACCATAGAGCTGTGTAACAAGCTTAGCATAAGGTGTCTCACCGCAGCCTGCGCATGCTCCCGAGAACTCGAGAAGCGGCTGTCTGAACTGGCTGCCCTTAACCGTAGCAGGACCGAACTTAGCGATAAGCTCCTCCTTATCGGGAACTGATATAGCATAGTCAAAGTACTTCTGCTCTGCCTTAAGTGCATCATCGAGAGGCTTCATCTCAAGTGACTTTGTAGGACATACATTTGCACATGAGCCGCATCCAAGGCAGTCCATAGTTGAAACTGCGATATGGAACTTGTACTCTGTTGCTCCTGTAACGTCCTTATTCTTGAAGCCTTCGGGTGCTGCAGCAACCTCAGCCTCTGTAAGAGCTGTTGTTCTGATAGCAGCATGAGGACAAACAAATGAGCAGATACCGCACTCAACACACTTGTCGGGTGTCCATACGGGAACTGTTACGGAAACTCCTCTCTTCTCGTATGCAGCTGTACCTGAAGGCGTATCACCAATCATGTACTTAGCAACTGCAGATACGGGGATGTTGTTACCCTCCTGTGCTGATACATTTATCTGGATGTTGTTAACGAAGTCGATAACCTCCTGACGTCCCTCCGTAGCCTTCGGATAGTCAAGCCCCTCGTCTACTCCGTTCTTCCAGCTCTCGGGAACATCAACCTTTACGATGCCCTGAGCACCAAGGTCGATAGCGTTCCAGTTCTTCTGAACTACGTCATCACCCTTAAGACCGTATGTCTTCTTAGCAGCAGCCTTCATGTAGTCTATAGCCTCTGCCTCAGGGATGATACCTGTGAGCTTGAAGAATGCTGACTGAAGGATGGTGTTGATACGTGTGGGTCCCATGCCTGACTCGATACCAAGCTTTACACCATCGATAGTGTAGAAGTTAATGTTATGGTCAGCGATGTACTTCTTAACCTGTCCGGGAAGGTGCTTGTCCAGCTCCTCTCCTGTCCAAGGGCAGTTAAGAAGGAATGTACCGCCGTCAACAAGCTCCTCAACCATACGATACTTACGTACATAAGCTGCATTGTGGCAGGCTACGAAGTTTGCCTTGTGGATAAGGTATGTTGACTTGATGGGCTTATCACCGAATCTCAGGTGGCTCATCGTGATACCGCCTGACTTCTTTGAGTCATAGTCGAAGTATGCCTGAACATACTTGTCTGTGTTATCACCGATAATCTTGATAGAGTTCTTGTTAGCGCCGACTGTTCCGTCTGCACCGAGTCCCCAGAACTTACAGCAAACTGTACCCTCGGGTGTTGTAACAAGATCCTCACCTGCATCAAGTGAAAGGTTTGTAACATCATCGAAGATACCGAGCGTGAACTCTTCCTTGTCTGTGTTGTGATATGTAGCAACTATCTGGTTAGGAGTTGTATCCTTTGAACCAAGTCCGTAACGACCTGAAAGAATCTTAACATCCTTGAACTTTGTATTACGAACTGCAGCCTTAACATCAAGTGCGAGAGGCTCGCCGATTGATCCGGGCTCCTTTGTTCTGTCAAGTACTGAGATAGTCTTAACTGTATCGGGAATAGCTGCGATAAATGCATCTGTAACGAAAGGTCTGTAAAGACGAACCTTTACGACACCTACCTTCTCGCCCTTAGCCATAAGGTAGTCGATAGTCTCCTCGATAGTATCACATACAGAACCCATAGCTACGATTACATGCTCAGCATCGGGAGCACCATAGTAGTTGAAGAGCTTGTAGTCTGTACCGATCTTCTCGTTGATCTTGTCCATGTATCCCTGAACGATTGCAGGCATCTCCTCGTAAGCTACGTTACAAGCCTCTCTTGACTGGAAGAAGATGTCGGGGTTCTGAGCTGAACCCATCTCGCAAGGATGGTTGGGGTTAAGTGCATTTGCACGGAATGCATCGATTGCATCATAGTCGATGATGTCCTTGAAGTCATCATTTGACCAGCAGTCTATCTTCTGAATCTCGTGTGATGTACGGAATCCGTCGAAGAAGTTGATGAAGGGAAGACGTCCCTTGATAGCTGAAAGATAAGCAACGGGTGTGAGGTCCATAACCTCCTGAACGCTTGATGAGCAAAGCATAGCGCATCCTGTCTGACGACAAGCATATACGTCTGAGTGATCACCGAAGATGTTCAGTGCGTGAGAAGCTACGCAACGAGCTGCTACATTGAATACGCCGGGAAGTCTCTCACCGGCAACCTTGTAAAGGTTAGGAATCATAAGGAGAAGTCCCTGTGAAGCTGTGTAGGTTGATGTAAGAGCACCTGCCATAAGGGAACCATGAACTGTTCCTGCAGCACCTGCCTCTGACTCCATCTCTACGATCTTAACTGTGTTTCCGAAAATGTTTTCTCTGCCCTGAGTAGCCCACTCATCAGTATGTTCTGCCATAGGTGATGAAGGGGTGATCGGATAGATGGCTGCTACATCTGTGAAGATATAGGAAGCATGAGCTGCTGCTTCATTACCATCCATAGTTTTCTTAAATCTTGCCATTAGTTTTTACCCTCCTACATAAATTTCTGTCCAATGGACACAAGATTTTTATACGCCGAAACGGCGTAAACATAGCTGTAATCAACTATATCACAGTTTTTTATCAATGTGAACAAAGAAACGGAGTATTTAATTAAAACTTTGTGCAATATGACTAACAGAAGTTAGTATAAACTAATTCTGATTTTGGTTTTATAACGAGTTTCTGTAACTTACTCATACCGCCGGGGTTTTCTCTAACAGAAAAACCGCACGCATATCAAAGCGTGCGGTTCATAACTCTGTTATTATATTTTTTTCTATACTTCTTACTATACTTCTTATACCACTTCTTATCCTGCTTATTATACTACTTCTTGTCTTCCGATTACTTCACATTCTCTCTTATATATCAGTTCTTCACCCATCTTCCGGCACTTCCGCAGGGGAGCACGAGTCCGCTCGTGGTTACGGGAAGTCCTATATCCGAGCTGTCAGCATGTCCTCCGTATCTTGTCGACACTGCCGACTCAAGCATATATGTGAGTACTGCAGGACTGAGTCCCGTCGTATAAGAGTTAATCAGGAAAAACAGTGAGTCATCATAAAGCAGCTGACTGCACAGCTCTATCAGCTCATATATCGAGTCCTCGAGCTTCCACAGCTCACCCTTCGGACCACGTCCGTAGGACGGTGGATCCATGATTATAGCCTCATAGTGATTGCCGCGTCTTATCTCTCTCTCGACGAACTTCTTACAGTCGTCCACAAGCCATCTAATCGGTGCATCTGCAAGTCCCGATGCCGCTGCATTCTCCTTTGCCCAGTTAACCATGCCCTTCGATGCATCCACATGTGTTACTGCCGCACCTGCCGCTGCCGCCGCAAGCGTCGCGCCGCCTGTATATGCGAAGAGGTTCAGCACCTTCACACTCCGACCGGTCCCTACTGCATCTGATATGATACGACTGAACCAGTCCCAGTTTGCGGCCTGCTCCGGGAAGAGTCCCGTATGCTTAAAGGCGAAGGGTTTTAAATTGAATGTCAAAGTATAACCATCAGTGTTACCAGCTGTAACACCCGCCACATCTGCTCCAACCTTCGGTCTGACTTCCTCCGGCAGCTCGTACTGTATCTGCCACTCCTCCGGCAGATTATGAAACTCCCACTGTCCGCCGCCGCTCTTGCTTCTATGGTAGTGGCCATTTAGGTGCCGCCACTCCGCCGCCGCATGCGGTGTATTCCATATAACCTGGGGATCGGGTCTCAGAAGTATGTACTTCCCCCATCTCTCCAGCTTCTCTCCGCCCGAACAGTCGAGCACCTCATAGTCCTTCCATCTGTCTGCTACTATCATGTCTGTATCCTTGCTGTCCTTTTATTTATGCTTTTATTTATGCTTCTCGCTTCTTACTCTCCTCGATTATCTCCTCGCGGATTTCATCAGGTATCTTATCTACAACCTCCACCGACGGACGAGCCGTATAGAAGCCCTGTATGTAGTCAACTCCGTACGATACAACCGTACGAAGCTCCTCGCTCGTCTCCACACCCTCGGCCAGAACCTTTATGTCGTTACTCTTTGCGTAATCAATCAGGTTCTTAACGAAGAGCTGCTTGTTGATATCACTGTCTATATCCGTAACCAGATATCTGTCTATCTTGATAAGGTTCGGCTTAAACTTCAGCAGATTAACAACATTCGAGTTACCCGTGCCGTAGTCATCTACAGCATACCACCAGCCCTGCTGTCTTATCGTATTCATGAAGCGGTTCATATCATCATCGCTCGTACCGAACTGCTCCGTCATCTCGATTACGATATTCTCCATATACTCGTGATAGTTAGTTACGAGAGCCTCAAAGTCTATCTCTATCAGCTGATTACCGGGAATTGAATTTATAAATATCTTCCTCCCCTTAAACTCCTCGCGGCGCTGCTTATAGGTTTCGAATACATTTACCATGGTGGCCTTCTCTATGTCGTAGAGACGTCCCATAATACGTGCAACCTCAACTATCTGCGCAGGATTCATGCCTATCTCATCAGTTGAACGCATCAGTGCCTCGTAGGCAACGACCTCACCGCTCGGTACACCGACTATCGGCTGGAACACATAGTAGAACAGGTTCTCATCTACCAGCTTGATAAACTTCTCGAAGTACTCCGATGAGTACTTCTTCAGCTCATCCTCATGCTCTGCACTGCCTCGCAGCTTATTTATAATCAGCTGGTTTGTAGCAAGCTTGATGAAGCCCTCGAGGTCACCGTACCAGCCGGGATCTGCCACCGTACAGCCGGCATTTACCTCTATCGGATGATACTGGGGATTTGAGTTAAACTCACTCATGGCTCCGTAAAATGTACTTACGCCATGCACTATAACCTCGTCACGGCTCTGATCCTCCGGAACGAAGTTTACTACCACGAATTCACCCTCGGCAAATCTTCCGACAAGAGAGTTCTCCTCGTTTGCCTTCTCCAGTGCATTTGCAATATATGCAAGCGCTGCATCGGCTTCATTTATACCATTGTTACGTATGTAATCGGTCAGGTTCCTGACGGCGTATATCGATACCGCTATGCTGGTCTTATCCGCAAGCTTAGCCGCTACATCCACAAACTCCTTCTCGAGTCCCTTATAGTTGCGAAGTCCGGTGATATGGTCCACATAGCTTATCCTCTCAACTGCACTGAGAAGCGACATCCTGATAACATTTGCCGAGAGTGTCGACACTGCATTATCCAGATTTACGATACACTTGTGAAGTCTCCTCGTTTCGCCTGTTTCTCCGGTCAGCTCCTTGATCATGTATCCGTATATGTTCTTACCGAAGCATATAGCACTTATAACCTGTACATTTCCCCACTCATGGTTCTCAAGAGCCGGCAGTATATCAGTACGACTGAAGTTTGATGATGGTATCAGCTCCGCATTGTCCCACTTACCGCATATTATTTCCATCTCTGAGTACTCTGACAGAGGTGTTTCGTTATGATCACCGTCGAAGAGATCCGGCTTCGTGCAAATGATACTTCTCTCCGGCAGATACTTGAACATAAACTGTATAGCATCCTTCATGGATGTAAGCTCCGACATACCGCTTACCATATCATTCCAGTACTCGTCGCTTCCGGGTGCTGTGCTGTACTCACTGTACAGAGCCCTCATCTGTCTCGCATAGCGCTCCATACTCGGCTTCCTGCAGCCGCACGACTCAGCTATATATACCTCATTGCTGAGTGCCACCGTCTCGTGCTTCTTATCCTCACTCTCTATATGCTGAAGTATCTTCTCTACCATAACGCGAACATTATCATCATAGTCCTCGCGACAGCAGGTATACGAGGGTATCGTACAGGAGTTATATTCGCGGCAGTCACACGCTGCAACAACTATATCCTCATGCTTATCACCGAACTCATCGAGAGCCGCATACACACCGGGCACCATAGTATCATATACACATATATATGCATCGGGGCGTTCGGCCGAGCTGCCAAATGTGCTGCACAGCATAGCTGCTGTAGGATCCGAGTGTCCCTCACCTATGCCGACATTCTCAGCCTCTACGTAGTCGAGTCCGTGTGTTTCGAGCACCTGTCTGAAGATATCCTTTACAGTCAGTGAATAATTCTCATCCTTATAATTAATGATGAGATATGGATACTGTACACTATGCACCGTCAGCACATGCTCTATCAGCTGCCTGATAGCCGTGTTATAGTCCCTCGTAAATGATATATCTGCGTAGGAGCTTTCCGCTCCGTAGCTGAATACCGGCTTACCCATCTCGTGCGCCTTATCTGCCAGCTTCTGCAGCATAGAGCTGCTTCTGATCTGGTTCGGCAGAACCACAAGTGCATCGATCACATCATAGCTAAGCAGGTCAAAGACTGCGCGGCTTCCTGCATCCGCACCCTTACTGAAGAGCTGCTCTGTAAGTGAGTGAAAAACCAGAACCTGTATGTCGGCATTCTCGGCATATCTCCTCAGGCTCTCCAGTCCTGCCGTAACCTTGTCCGAGTATATCTTAGACAAACATACCGCTATAGTGTACCTTCCTTTAATCATACTATGTACCCCTCTTTAGTCTTCTAAATACCTAACCAATAAACTCCCTACCTGTTACTCATTAACCCCCACGTCATATCATACCACGTAAGCTCTGTGTCCTGCACTAAATTCTTAGCCTTATGCAGCATTTTCATATACTCATGCATGGCTCATCTCTGCCTTCAGGATTTCCTTATGCATCATCACCTTCTGCTCATACATCCTCTCGTCTGCAACATCGAAGAGACTCTTCATCGTACAATCCGCGAAGTCATCAGATACAGCGCAGCCCACAGCGTAGCTTATGGCAGGCTTATCAGGATTCTCCCTGTTGTACCGCTGTCGTTCCATTTCCATGAGATTAGTTATATCCTCCATCTTATCCATGTCCGTGTCATAGATCACTGCTACGAACTCGTCACCACCGAAGCGCCCCAGGAAGGAGCCTGTCGGTATGCATCTCTGTATAAGCTCTGCAAATGACTTGATGAGTATATCACCGGCCTCATGTCCCATTGTGTCATTTGTCTTCTTCAGGAAGTTCAGATCAAGCATCATGATGCCGACTCTCGAACTTGCCTTACCTCCGTAGTCGATAACCTCCTTGCAACGGCTCTGATTATATACGCCCGTGTTCGTATCTATGTAGGCCATGTTGTTCAGTTCATGCGCCTTAAAGAAGCTTGTAAATACTATATATATCAGTATGGCAAGCACCGTGAAGAACATATTTATAGAGTTATGCATCATGTAGAACCCTAAAAGGTCTATGATTGCACCGACTATACACACCATAAACATCAGCATTATATACTTGCCGTGAGGACTGCTCGTGTCCGCCAGATACTCCGATATAACTGTCCGAATTATGACAATCATCGATATCGTCAGGCTTATGTGACATACCGGCAGTGTTTCCCACAGGTCACCCAGACCGCTTATCTGCATTATAATGACATACATTGCTATTACTATACTGCAGATAATTGCGACGTTCAGCCACCTCTGATACCTCTGCGCCGCTTCAAGCTTGAAGTAGCACAGCAGCGGATACGGTGCCAGCAGCAGCATAGCAACTGCTATATCCGATATAAGTATCGGCTGTGTCGGTATAACTATCGTACTGAGATCCGAATCAAAGAACTTCCATAGTCCGATCATCATAGAGAATATACCGAGGTACATCAGACTCTGTGAGGATCTGGCCCTCATAAATCTCACTATACTGATTATCGTTATCACAAATCCGTATAAGAAGAGCGATATACTTATCATAACCGCAAGAAACTCATGATTTATAACTATTCTGTATATCTCTGCACGTGTGCCTATGTATATATCAAGCGAATCCATCGTTGACAGGCTGTAAACCGGTGTCAGAACTATCCGAACCTCTGAGCCGTTAAACCGTGAGTCCACCGGATACATGATCCAGTTGCCGCCCACAGTCTTACTTATGCGCTTGTTTTCAAGCGGATGCACATATGTCACAAGTTCATCATCTATATACACGTCGGCATAGTTATGCAGTATATAGAAGTTCAGATATGTATCTCTGTCAGTCAGATTATCTATCGTAAATGTAAACTCATACCTAACGCCCTCCTGTGCCGATGCATCCTCTATCTTCGTTACAGCATAGTCATCTATCTTCTGTATTCTCGTTACCGGGTCTATGCCGTCACTGTCTATACGTCCGTTTACCCCCACATATACAAGAAACGAAAATATAAATACCGCCACACACAGGTATGTATATGTAAATACCTTGAGTATTCTCCTTCTCTTCATATTCTCCTTATAACCTCTTTATCCCAACCCTCACAGTCACTGTAGTATTCTCTTGACTCCGGGCAGCTAACACGCCCCACTACTGCTTCATACCATTCTTTGTCTTCTCTTCAAACTCCTCCACCGACAGAGGTTTCGAGAAGTAGTAGCCCTGAAACAGTCTGCACCCCATCTTTATCAGCATTTCCACCTGCTCCTTCGTCTCTACACCCTCAGCTATTGAAGGAATGCCGAGACGCTTCGACATTTCAACCACACTCTCAAGTATAACTCTCGCCTTCTCCGATTCGCCCGTTTCCTGAACAAACATCATGTCTATCTTCAGGACATCGATAGGCATATCCTTCAGCATGTTGAGTGATGAGTATCCGCTTCCGAAGTCATCCATTTCCACCAGAAAGCCTGCCTCCATAAACCTCTTTATCATCTTGACCCTGGCTTCAAAGTTCGTCATCACCGCACTCTCGGTAAGCTCCAGATGAAGCCTGCCGGGATTAACACCATACCTCTTCACGAGTGAGGTTATCTCCTCATAAACATCTACAAAGTAGAAGTCCTTCGGGGATATATTAACAGAAAGGTATAGCTTATCATTTCCCGCATCCGACCATCGTCTGAGAAGCTTACATGCGCTCTCCCACATAAACATATCAACCTTATATATCATACCGTTCTTCTCGAATACAGGCACGAAGTTCTGTGGCAGCAGGAAGCCCTCCTTCGGGTGATTCCATCTGACCAGAACCTCTGCACCCTCAAGCTCTCCGCGGTCATTTATCTGTGGCTGCAGATACGGCACTATCTGATTCTCGGCAAGTGCCTCAGGCAGATTCTCACTTATCTCACTCTCCCACAGCCTGCTCTCTCTTAGGGCATCATCGTAAAATGCTATCCTGCAGCTGTACTCTCCCTTTATTCCGGCTATTGCCATATTCGCCCTGTCGAGCATGAGTGTGACCGGAAGTGTCCTGTCTGTCACCTCGTACACTCCGACATGTATAACTATCTTGAATCTCGAACCGTACTTACTCAGCACCTTCTCCGTTTCGCGTATATAGACATCCGATCTAAAGTCCGACTTCCTGACAAGCAGTCCGAATCTGTCGGCACTGAGTCTGCAGTATATTGTGTTTCTCTGTGCATGCTCCCTTATGCCGTCTGCTATCGCACGCAGCACCTCATCGCCCTTCTCTGAGCCATAGATATCATTTACCATCTTGAAGTCTCTGATATCGGTAGCCACGATGTAGTAGTTGTTGATTACGTCCTTCCTGAGCCTTCTCTCCACACGTTCGATGAAGTAGTCCTTGTTATATAACCCCGTCAGTGTATCGTGTGATGCACGGTATCTCTTCTCACGTGCCTCCATCTCATCGTCGGTACAGTCTCTGATACTGTAAAATGAACCGATATAGCGCTCCTTACTATCCTTCAGGTAGTGATACTCTATATCATAGAACCTGATTTCACCCTCTACAGCCGTACCTCTCTTACGGGTAAAATCCCGCCTATAGTCGATGCTGTCGTCTGAAAGGATTTCAGCTACCCTGCTGCGGAAGCCGTCTCTGCTAAACTCATGCGTGCCAAACATTTCATATGCAGCATCATTTGCATATATACACTCATCGTTCATATCAAAGAATATGATAGCATTTGTCAGCTCATCTACAACCTTCGCATGGAGTGCACCGATAACAAGCCGCTGATTATAGATAACCGTGAAGTAGAATACGAATATTCCGGATATAGCATAGCCTGCCATTGATGTATCGAAGGGTTTCTCGAGCAGTACATAGTAGGTTTCCCATACAACAGAAATCATGATTGAAAGTATGATGAAGAGGTACTTCTCCTTGTAGGCTCTCGGAACTCTGTACATCTTCTGTATAAGAATCGTCAGGATTATGGCAATCAGAAATGCATTATAAATCAGATGTATATAGTGACCGATATATGAATCCACGGAGTAGTATAGATCCCCATCCTGCGCTACTGTTCTTTCCACAGCGAAGGCATGATGGGTAACGAAGTTAAGAGTCAGCTGCGCAAAGTCTATGATTGCCGTAATCATCACAGCTTTGAAAAGCATGCGTGAGGTATCTGTATAGTTACAGAACTCAACTGAATAATCGATAAGATAAACAAACAGGAAGTCTGTTCCGATAAAGAATATATAGTAACCAACCATGGCTGTGGTTGGCTCTGCTGCTCTGACGAGAGTAACATTTCCGAACATAGCAAGCATACAGCCGACGAGACTGTTTATAACGTCTACATAGAGCTGTCTGTTGTGCTTGTTTATCCTCTTGTATGTAATGATGCAGCAGACAATCAGGATGATTATCAGAACTGCAAGCAGTATCAAATAGTGTACTCTCATACTCTCACCTAAGCTCACATTTTTAAAATTTTACCATAAATGCATGCAAAAATATAGTTTTTTTGCGGTGCGGGGTGCTATTATAATCGTGATAAAAATTTGCAAAAGTATACTTATTCGGATACTTATTTGGAGGATTGAATATGAATGATTTGCATAACGCCCCCCGCACGCGCATTATGGGAATCCTGAATGTGACGCCGGATTCCTTCTCGGATGGCGGAAGTTATATAGATGTTGAAGCTGCGGTACAGCATGCAGTGGAAATGTATGAGAGTGGTGCGGACATCATAGATATCGGCGGCATGTCAACACGCCCGGGGCATACAGTGATAAGTCCCGAGGAGGAGCTTCGTCGCGTACTTCCCGTGCTGGAGGCACTGTGCTGCGACCATCCGGAGATACCTGTGTCGATTGATACCTACAGAAGCTCGGTTGCCGCTGCTGCAGTAGAGTGTGGAGCATGCCTGATAAATGATATAACCGGTCTTATGGGTGACGCTGACATGGCGCGTCTAATAGCCGATACAGGCGTGATGTGCTGTATCATGCATAACCGATTGGGTGAAGAGCCGTATCAGGATTTCGGGAGTGATATCATGGCAGATTTGAGCCTAAGCATAGAGCACGCAAAGGAGTGTGACATAAAGGATAACCAGATTATACTTGACCCCGGTGTCGGCTTTGCCAAAACGACAGAGCAGAATCTCTGGGTGCTTCGCAATCTGAAATCCTTCGAAACTCTGGGATATCCGCTTCTGCTCGGAGCCTCCAGGAAGTCCTACATCAAGCAAACTCTCGGCTACGAGGATACGTGTTCCCGTGATGATGCAACACTCACTACAAGCCTTCTTGCCGCGGAGGCCGGCTATGCCTATGTACGAGTTCATAATGTCGAGCGGACTATGCATGTGCTGAATATGTACTACGCAATCTATCAAGCTTAAAACCACAGTCAACCTCCTGATACTTGCTACCGTGCAATCGGGTAATGAGGATTTCATCCCCTTACCCGATGTCACGGCATTCGCCGAATGTCCTGAAACACTTCGTGTTTCTGTCCACTCGGCTCATTGCTACCGCGCACATACAACAATCGGCACCGGATAAACCGGTGCCGATACACTTTTATCGATATGATGACTTATTCTGCAGCTTCAGCTTCTCTTCAATCCTCCTCTGAGTCCCGGACTTCTCATACCCCACTGCCCGAAGCAGTCCTCTGACAGGGCGCGTCACGATGCTATATACAGCTGACTTATTAGCATTTATATATGCCTGTCTGAAGCTTCTCTTGTTCGTCATAAGATAAACGCTAAGCAGTCTCTCTCCTATAAATGCACAGTATCTCTTGTGATAGCGCTCTCTGTCCACATCTCCTACTACCGCCCGCAGCTTAGATAGGCTGCCGAACAGAAATTCGCAGTATCTGTTTAATTCGTCAGGTGTTGTGTAGAACATCTCGCAGTTGCAGCAGTTAGCCGCCCAGTCCCTGGACTCACCCTCGCGTGTATATAGCTTATTCCACGACCTGTAATACTCCGGATAATCCTCCTTTAGAAGCTTCAGATACTCTTCAATATCCTCCGGATATGTGTGCTTCTCTATCGGTGTGAGATCTCTGACCACCCAGACCTTCTCATGATTTCTAAACGTCTCTCTCAGCTTCCTCTCACTTATATCCAGGCACTTGTTGTAGTGACAGAAGCCAACTATATCCGTGGGCTCAAAATCAACATTCTTCCATATCCAGTAAAGTCCCGTCAGCTCACCCCAGTACGCATTATCCTCAGAAATGTTATCTCCCGTATCATCCCTAAGCGCACCCTCAGGCGTCTCTCTTCCTGCAGCACCCACCTCAAGCCGTGTGCCGCCTCTCACCCACGAGGTATCGCTATTAAAGGTCGATACGTAGAGCTTTATATTGTAATCTGTATCTGACATATATCTTCCTCACATATTTTTACAATCATCTTATGCATGATGCACTTACAACTGTCTCTGTCAGAATGTCTCTTCCATCTCCTTGTAAATCTCAGCCAGTCTTGCATCACTCATATCCGTTTCATCTAGAATCGTATATCTGTCCGGTCTTGTGAGCGGTGCCTCCTGCCATGCCTTCACAAATATCTCCTCTGTTATGCCCCAGTCCGACGGCTTCACAGGTATACCGTACTCCTTAATTATACGTGTAATCTTCGTAAGATTTCTCTTCTGAAATGTGCATGCACCGTAGCTGCCCATGGCAACCGCTATGCCGTGCGGCACATTTACCTTGTCGCTGAAGCGCTCCTCAAGGCTGTGACAGAACAGATGCTCCGAGCCACTTGACGGTCTCGATGAGCCTGCTATCTCCATTGCCAGTCCGCCCATCACAAGTGCCTGAGTCAGTCGCTTGATGAATGACTCACTCTTCAGCACCTTCTCGTCGTTATAGCATATCGAGTTAAATGCCATCCTCGATATCATATATGCGAAGTCATCCACTCTCGACTTGCCCTTGTTATGAGCTATCCTCCAGTCGTTCAGTGCGGTGTACTTACTGATGGTATCGCCAATACCGGCAAGCAGCTGTCTGTCCGGTGCGGATGAGATAACATTTACATCCACGAGGATGGCGTCCGGTATCGTACACTTAAATGTCTTACGAGCCTTGCCCTCCGTGCCGAGTACGGCTACAGGCGACGCAAGCGAGTCGTTACTGAGCGTGGTCGGAAGTGACACAAGAGTCGCCTTACTTACAAATGCCGCGAACTTCGCGAGGTCGAGCACCGTGCCGCCGCCGAAGCCGATGACATTTTCGATATCCTTCATCGTTATGTACTTCGCGAGATCTACCGCGCTGTCATACGACGCCTTCTCTATGAGATAAAGCTCGCAGTCCGGAAATGTAGCTATGATACTGTCTATCATCTCTCCGAATATCGAGCGTAGGTTCCCCTCTGTCACGAATATTGTCTTCTTGTCTGCAATCCCGGGCATGACATCACTCATGATTTCCGGTATCTTAGTGAATACTCCTTCGCTTACCACCAGGTGGTAGGGAAGGCGGAAGTTATTGAAATTATTCATCCTCTGCACCTCACATTATTTTATTCCAGCTCAAATGCACCTGTATACAGCTGATAGTACTGTCCCTTCTTTGCTATCAGTTCATCATGAGTACCTCGCTCTATGATGCGACCGTGGTCGAGAACTATGATAACATTTGAGTTCTTAACAGTGGACAGCCTGTGCGCTATGACGAATACGGTTCTGCCCTTCATCAGAGCATCCATACCCTGCTGCACTATAGCCTCGGTACGTGTATCTATCGAGCTTGTAGCCTCGTCCATGATCATAACAGGAGGGTCTGCAACAGCCGCACGCGCTATTGCAAGCAGCTGGCACTGTCCCTGCGACAGACCGCTTCCGTCACCCGACAGCATCGTGTTATAGCCCTCGGGAAGCTTCCTGATAAATGAATCCGCGCCCGCAAGCTTTGCGGCAGCTATACACTCCTCATCCGTCGCCTCGAGCTTGCCGTATCTGATATTATCCATAACTGTACCGGTGAAGAGCACCGTATCCTGAAGGATTATGCCAAGTGAGTGGCGAAGCTCCGGCTTCTTAATCTTATTTATATTTATGTCGTCGTACCTAATCTTACCGTCCTCTATATCGTAGAAGCGATTGATTAGATTCGTAATAGTTGTCTTACCCGCACCGGTCGCACCGACGAAGGCTATCTTCTGCCCGGGCTTACCGTAGAGCGTTATATCATGCAGTATCTGCTTCTCAGGATTATATGAAAAGTCAACACCGTAGAACCTGATATCACCTCTGACGGGCTTATAATCGATGCTTCCGTCAGCCTGGTGCTGATGCTTCCAGGACCATACGCCCTCTTTGTCATAGGGTGATGTCTCTACCTGCTTGCCATCCTTCTCAATAACACGGGTCAGTGTTACATAGCCCTCATCATACTCCTCAGCCTCGTCAAGCATTGCAAAGACTCTCTTCGCACCCGCAATACCCATGACTATCGAGTTAATCTGCGGGCTTATCTGCTGGATATTTCCTGCAAACTGTCTGCTCATGCCGAGGAAGGGAACTATTACCGCTATGGAGAAGGGCAGTCCGGATATGGATATATTACTTACTCCGTACTCCATATATATACCGCCTGCAACAGCAACCAGCACGTAGATTATGTAGCTTACATTATTCAGTATAGGCATCAGCGTGTTGGCGTGCTTATTAGCCAACATAGAAGCCTCGAAGAGTGCATCATTTGACTGATTAAATACCTCCTCAGCCTCATCCTCATGGTTAAATACCTTGATGACCTTGATGCCGTTTATCATTTCCTCTACGACACCTTCTGTTTCACCTGTATATTTCTGCTGTGCCACGAAGTATCGGGCCGACTTGCCGCCGATATTCTTGGTTATGGCAAGTGAAACTACTGCTCCGAGGATTATTACTATTCCCATCAGCGCGCTGTAGTAGAACATGATTCCAAGTATAGTCAGTACCGTAAGCCCCGATATCATGAGCTGTGGGAATGACTGCGATATCATCTGTCTCATGGCATCGACATCATTTGTGTACTGACTCATGATGTCGCCTCGCTTATGTGTATCGAAGTAGCGTATAGGAAGCTTCTCCATATGCTCGAACATCTTGTCACGAAGCTTCCGGAGTGTGCCCTGTGTGAGTATAGCCATAAGCTGATTGTAGAGTATACCAGCTATAAGTGAGCAGCTATAGAGCACCACAAGTATTCCCACGTATCTGAAGATATCACCCTTTGCCTCATCCCAGGTGAGTCCCTCCTCCCAGGTTGTCTCGATTACAGCCAGTATCTTCTGCTGGAATACTGACGGAATAGAGGATATAACAGCATTTACGATGATAAGGACAACTATCGTCGGAAGCAGCACCGGATAGAACTCCAGCACCATCTTCATGAGGCGTTTAACCACACCGCCGCTAAGGTCAACCTTCGGAGGCTTTCCGGACATCGGCATGTCCTTGCTATTATCTGTATTTTTCATATCAGGAGCAGCCTGTGCTGAGCTCTTCATACCTGTTGTTTCCTGCATTTTCTTCTTGTCAGCCATCACTCGAGCACCTCCTTTCCGGAAAGTCCGGCATCCGTCACGGTGCCGTCTCCGTCATCGATACTCTCGTGTCCCTGCTTATTCTGTGAGAGATATACCTCTCTATAGATCTTGTTTGTGCGAAGCAGCTCCTCACTCGTGCCGACTGCATCTATCTCACCGTTATCCATAACGATTATGCGGTCAGCATCCTCAACCGACGAGGTTCTCTGAGCTATTATAATCTTTGTAGTCTCAGGGATGTACTCCTTCATAGCCTTACGAATCTTCGCATCAGTCTTCGTATCAACAGCAGATGTACTGTCATCAAGTATCAGTATCTTTGGCTTCTTCAGCAGCGCTCTTGCGATACAGAGTCTCTGCTTCTGACCGCCGGATACATTTGTGCCTCCCTGCTCTATCCATGTATCGTAGCCGTCCGGCATCTGGTCGATAAACTCATCAGCACATGCCAGATGACACACATGCTTTATCTCATCGAGAGACGCTTCCTTATCACCCCAACGGATGTTGTCAGCTATGGTTCCGGAGAAGAGGACATTTTTCTGAAGTACCATGGCAACTGAGTTACGAAGTGCCTCCACGTCATACTCTCTTACATCACGACCGCCAACCTTCACAGTACCCTCGGTCGCGTCATAGAGTCTCGGTATCAGCTGCACCAGCGATGACTTGGACGAACCGGTGCCTCCGATGATACCGATTGTCTCACCGCTATGTATATGCAGGTCTATATTATCGAGCACCGGTCGCTCCGATGTCTCGTAGTATCTGAAGGCTACATCATTAAAGTCTATGGAACCGTCTTCGATATCCGTCACAGGATTTTCAGGATTTCTGATGGTAGGCTCCTCCACAAGCACCTCAGCCACACGGTTTGCCGACTCTGCTGCAAATGTAATCATAACAAATATCATCGACAGCATCATGAGTGACACGAGTATCTGGAAGCTATAGGTAAGCAGTGTCGAAAACTGTCCGACATCGAGTGCCTCACCGTTTGTTGTGATAATCCTCTTACTTCCGACAGTCAGGACAAATATCATGACTGAATATACGCACATTTGCATGAGGGGGTTGTTGAGGGCAAGGATTCTCTCTGCCTTAGTGAAAATCCTTCTGATATTCTCGCTCGCGTCACAGAACTTGCGTGTCTCATAGTCCTCTCTGACAAACGACTTGACCACGCGGATTCCCTTGATATTCTCCTCAACTGACTCATTCAGTGCATCATACTTGGGGAAACCTGCCTTGAAGAGCGGCATGGTTATCCTGGCTATGACGAAGAGACCTATGCCAAGCACAGGTATCGTAAAGAGGAATATAATAGCCATCGAACCGCCCATGTACCAGGCCATGAAGAACGAGAAAATCAGGTTCAACGGCGCTCTGATAGCAGTTCTGATAATCATCATGTAAGCCATCTGAATGTTCTGGATATCCGTCGTAAGACGCGTCACAAGTGACGCCGACGAGAACTTGTCTATATTGGCAAAGGAAAACCTCTGCACGTTGCAGAATATGTCATGTCTCAGATTACGTGAAAAGCCGACACTCGCCTTACTGCACATGATACCTGCCATGTATCCGAAGAAGAGCGACGCAAATGACATGGCAAGCAGAATCCATGCATAGTGTATGATTCTGTCCAGCCCAGAGCCGTCCTTGATTTCATTTACGAGCAGTGCAATAGTGTATGGAATGAGTGCCTCAAATATAACCTCACCCACGACATAGATGGGTGTGGCTATGGTCGAAGCCTTAAACTCACGTATACTTTTCGTAAGTATCTTTACTGTCTTCAAAATGTATGCCTCCCGATTTTTTAACGTAACCTATATTCTAACAAATCGGAGGATAATCATCAAGGCAGTTAATACTCAGAATTTTCATGCACCCGCCATGACCTGGTTGGTGCCTGCAGTACTTCGTACTGCAGTTTCTGCTGCGCTACGCTTGCAGAGAGAATTCGCTTCGCGAATTGCATCCGTGCTCTGTGCCTGCGATACTGTGTATCGCAGTTTCTGCTACGCTACGCTTGCAGAAAAATTTTGCATCGCTACGCTCGCAAAATGCACTCAGGCTGAAGCTTCTCGATACCGCCGCTCCGAGCAGTATCATGGAAAGGAATACCGTTGCATTTCCGATGTAGGATATGCTGCTCTCCAGTAAAAGTGGAACAGATATGCTGAACCAGAATATGACTATGATGTCATACATATGTCAATACTATTTTTTACAGCCTTCCGGAATGTCTCAGCAGCCTGAGAGCTTCTGCCTCTGTTTCCTTTACCTCATCAGGTGTCATCCTGAGCTCCGTGGCTACATCCTCATAGCTCTTTATGACTCCGTCATCCAGACCAAATCTAACCCTCAGAACCTTTCTTTTATCCTCGGAAAGCAGATCAAGCACCTTATCTATTTCCTCTTTTAATATCCTTTCATCACCCATTACAGATACCTCCTCATAAAATTTCATCACACATTATCAGGTTCAATCCCCATCCACAGCAGTAAATATGCAGTAATCGGCGACATATCCGGAAGCACTCTTATACCGAAGTCCTCATACACCCTCATACTGTCATACGCCGTGGCACTGCTGCTCACACCGACGAGATATACAGGTACTCCTCTGTCTGACGTCTCTCTCATGAAGCGTCTGAAATCCTCAGACTCCGTGTTAATCGTACCTGAGTGATATGTCTCATGCAGCACATATCGTATCTCGTCCGTAAGATCCGGATATCGCATGCCCGGATACGGCTGTATTCTCAGCACATGCTCTACTGTATCAGGGATTAAAACTCTTCCCTTATTTACAGGCTCATTATACAAAACTTCGCTGACTCTTGTGAAGAGTTTTAAACTACCACTTGACTGTGAGCCATCATTCCTTACAAATCGTAAGCTATCCGATATGTCATGCCTACCGGAATAGCCCGGGTCATCCACCGCCCCAGTATCAGCTGTCACAAACTCCCCACAGCACCCAAGGCTCTCCACATAGTCCGAGTAGAGCCTGCCCGGAAGCATAGCAGTACCTCTATGCACCTTCACACCTTCACCGGCATTTTTATACACAACCCAGACACCGTGCCCGAGTCCCTCTCTTATAAATGTCACGGCCGCATGCATATTTACAAGACCGTTCGCACGCTTATCCTCGACGGGGTAATTGCTGGACACCAGACACACCGGTATCGTATCGTCGCCGAGAGCTATCCCAAGAGCTGTCGCCGAGTACTGCAGAGTATCTGTACCATGAGTAACTATGATGCCGTCATACCGCTCCTTTCCACCTCCGTCTGATATTTCTTCAGTTTCCTCGTTGCTTGTACCGGTTCTCAAATCATTCATAAAGCTCTTAGTCTTACCCGGTGTGTCCGCGAACTCCGTCATATGATTATCCGTGCCACAACATGCAAACTCCCTCACACACTCTATCAGCTTCGTGATTGTCTCACCCGAGCTATACTCACTGAGTATCGTATACGGCTCGACAGTATCATACTCAAAGTCTATCCCGTACCTCTCGCGATACATTTCTATCAGCTTATATGGCTTACCCTTATCAGTACCTATAAATCCGTCACCGGCAGTACTTCCTATAGTACCGCCGGTGAAAATAAACAATATTTTCATCTCAAAAACTCTCAACTCTCTTTTATCCAAACATCTTCGCAACATCCTTCAGATACTTCCTTATCGGCAAATGCTGCGGACATATATTCTCGCACTGACCACACTCGATACATGCATCTGCTGCGCCGAAGGTCTGAGTCAGCCTCTCATAGTAGTTAGACTGTACCGTAAAGTCCTTGTCCGGAATTTCCTGAAGCTCCGCATTATAAAGCGAAAAGTACTTCGGTATCGGTATATTCATCGGACAGCCATCCGTACAGTATGAACAAGCGGTACAGGGTATTGCCACACCCTCATTTATTATATTTACAGCCTTCCATATAAGCGACAGCTCCTCCTCGCTGAGCGGCTTAAAGTCCTGCATATACGAGGTGTTGTCATCCAGCTGCTGCATATTACTCATACCGCTGAGAACAAGCTTAACCTGCGGCTGTGATGCCGCAAATCTTATCGCCCACGACGGTATCGAAGCATCCGGATTATAGTCCCTATAAAGCTTCTGAACCCCTGCCGGAACATTTGCCAGTGTGCCGCCCTTTACGGGTTCCATAACTATAACCGGCTTGCCATGCTTAGCTGCCACATCATGGCACTTGTGTGACTGTATGCCTGCGTTCTCCCAGTCGAGATAATTTATCTGCAGCTGCACAAATTCCATCTCCGGATGCTTCGTCAGCACCTCATCGAGGAAGTCTGCATTGTCATGGAATGAGAATCCCATATGTCGTATCTCGCCGCGGCGTTTCTTCTCAGCTATCCACTCGAAGCAGTTAAGCCTCTCATATACCTCGAAGTTCCTGCGTCCCATATCATGCAGCAGATAGTAGTCGAAGTATCCCGCTCCGGTCTTCTCAAGCTGCGTATTAAATATCCTGTCACGATCATCCTCTGTCTTTAAATACCCTGCATGCAGCTTAGTTGTAATCGTATACTTATCACGCTGATGTCTGTCCGTTATGCAGGTCTTCACCGCATTCTCGCTCTTATAGTCACAGTACATCCATGCCGTATCAAAGTACGTAAATCCTCTATCCAGAAACATATCTACCATGCGGCACATCTCCTCGGTATCTATACTTCCTGAATCATTTACATCCTTAAGTGGAAGTCTCATCAGGCCGAACCCAAGCTTCTTCTCTCCAAATAAACTCTCACTCATACTTACACCCTCCTACACTTCTCCTAAAATTATCATTACATATTTTACAATATCATATAAATACGTTGCAGCACTTTTCTCTGAAAGTGCTAATTCACCACTGATATATTCAACAGTCTCGAATCCTTGTTAAAGGCGAGAACTTGTGGTTCACTTCATCGCCTGCCAGTGCTGTCACACCAGCTTCATCACAAGCCTCTGCTCCTGCCCCTCTGCCGTATACTCACCCACAGCGCCGGATATAACAGGCATCATCGGTGATACATGTCCTATATCTGTATCTATCACAACAGGTACCCCAAGCTCAGCCAGCGGCTCTGCAAATGCTCTGATATGGTCAAGTCCGAACATCTCCTCACCGTTCAGTGGTCTGCCGACCAGAACTCCCGAGGCATACTTAAACCATCCTGCCTCCTTCATCTGCCACAGTGCACGTCTGATACTAAACACATTCAGGTCACACGCCTCAATAAACCAGAGTACTCCGTCGTCCTTATACCTCTCGACAAACTCTGCCGTCCTGTCAAACCTGGTGCCCAGCAGATTCACGAGACAATCCAGACATCCGCCCACCAGACGTCCTCTCATCGATACAGCGTCCGTCACCTGAAGCCGTCCGCCCGTCGGCATAAGCAGTGTCAGCACTCTCGGCTCCGTCGCATTTATCGTTGCGAGCGGATTCTCCTCATCCTTACCTGACTCTATCTCATACGTCGGATATCCCGTCTCTGTAAGCTTCTCCCCGGTAAGCACCTTCAGCGCATCGCTGATGCTCTCATGCCACGGTTCCATACCGAAGGACGACGCACACGGTCCGTATACAGCCGCAGTATCACATAGCGTTGTAAGCGGGAATACCAGATTCGTATTATCCGAGTATCCCATAAACCACTTAGGCTCTGCAGCTGCTATCCTCTCAAAGTCCATAAACGAGAGTATCTCACACATCAGTTCACCGCCGCCACAGGATATAAGCGCATCCGAATCCTCCGACACATAAGCCTCCATAAACTCGGCTGCACACTTATCCGGTGCATTACTTATGCCTGTACCGTTCTGCTCATACACGTTAGGTCCGAGCACACTGCCATACCCCAGGTATTCAAGCTTTTTAAGTGCGTTCTGAAATGCTGTCTTATATGGCTCCATACTGCATCCGAAAGAAGGTGCCACATATCCTATGGTGTCTCCTGGCTTTATAAATTCAGGGTATCTCATATATATCCTCCGAAATCAAAAAATATCGGCTGCATCTTCACGGCAGATTATACAGCATGCAACCACGATAATTATACCATATCAAAATCAGGTCTCGCATTACAAAATGCCGATTTTCTCCAAATCCTTTATAACAAAAAAACCCGGAGCCTAAGCTCCGGGCATGAAATCCATAATATCTATTACCAACGGTAACTAATATTCAGATTACTCTTTTATTACTCAACGATCTCAGCAACAACGCCTGAACCTACTGTTCTACCACCCTCACGGATAGCGAAACGAAGTCCCTGCTCCATAGCTACGGGATGAATAAGCTCAACTGTCATCTTTACGTGATCTCCGGGCATGCACATCTCTGTACCAGCGGGAAGCTCGCAAACACCAGTTACATCAGTTGTTCTGAAGTAGAACTGCGGACGATAGTTGTTGAAGAAAGGTGTATGACGTCCACCCTCATCCTTTGTAAGTACGTAAACCTCAGCTGTAAACTTTCTGTGGCATGTTACTGTACCGGGCTTAGCTATAACCTGTCCCTTCTCGATCTCTGTTCTGTCAACACCACGAAGAAGTGCACCGATGTTATCACCGGCCATAGCCTCATCAAGAGTCTTACGGAACATCTCGATACCTGTACAAACAGTCTTCTTAACCTCTTCCTTGATACCAAGGATCTCAAGCTCCTCGTTAAGGTGAAGTGTACCACGCTCTACTCTACCTGTAGCAACTGTACCACGTCCTGTGATTGTGAATACATCCTCAACAGGCATAAGGAAAGGCTTATCTGTATCACGCTCAGGTGTAGGGATATACTCATCAACTGTAGCCATAAGCTCCATGATCTTATCTCCCCACTCACCATTGGGATCCTCAAGAGCCTTAAGAGCCGAACCCTTAACTATAGGGCATCCCTCGAAACCATACTCCTCAAGAGCCTCAGTAACCTCCATCTCAACGAGCTCGATAAGCTCATCGTCATCAACCATATCACACTTGTTAAGGAATACGATGATGTAAGGAACGTTAACCTGACGTGCAAGAAGGATATGCTCTCTTGTCTGAGCCATAACTCCGTCAGTAGCAGCAACAACGAGGATAGCACCATCCATCTGTGCTGCTCCTGTGATCATGTTCTTAACGTAGTCAGCATGTCCCGGGCAGTCAACGTGAGCATAGTGTCTGTTCTCTGTCTCATACTCTACGTGTGCTGTTGAGATTGTGATACCACGCTCTCTCTCCTCGGGTGCCTTATCGATATTCTCAAAGTCTACTGCAGCGTTTCCTGATACTCTCTCAGAAAGTACCTTTGTGATAGCAGCTGTAAGAGTTGTCTTACCATGGTCAACGTGTCCGATGGTACCAATGTTTACATGGGGCTTGTTTCTTTCAAACTTTGCTTTTGCCATTTCTTTAAATCCTCCTAAAATTTATCAAATGTTGAATTTGCCGGGCGGGGCTCCCGCCCGACCACACGCTAACCACGATTATATGCGAGACTGCGTGCTTTTTCAAGTAAATTGTTAGTTTAATTTAATATTTTACTATCCGTTCTTCTGAGACAGAACCTTCTCCTGAACTGACTTCGGGCACTGCTCATATCTCTCAAAGAACATAGAATAGTTACCACGTCCCTGTGTTCTGGAACGAAGGTCTGTTGAGTAACCGAACATCTCTGCAAGAGGTACATAAGCCTTTACAAGCTTACCGTTACCAACATCTTCCATACCCTCAACACGTCCACGACGTGCATTCAGGTCACCGATTACATCACCCATGTAGTCAGCGGGCATAGTAACCTCAACCTTCATGATGGGCTCAAGCAGTACAGGGTTACCCTTCTGCATAGCCTGCTTAAATGCCATAGATCCGGCAATGTGGAATGCCATCTCTGATGAATCGACCTCATGATATGAACCATCATATACAGTAGCCGATACACCGAGTACGGGATATCCGCCAAGGATACCTGCCTGAGCAGCCTCCTCGATACCTTCGCCGATTGAAGGAATATACTCCTTCGGAATGTTACCGCCGACAACCGTTGACTCGAACTTGAAGGTCTCCTCACCGTTGGGATCCATCGGCTCGAACTTAACCTTACAGTGTCCGTACTGTCCACGACCACCTGACTGCTTAACATACTTGGAATCGATATCTACAGCCTTTGTAAATGTCTCCTTGTATGAAACCTGAGGAGCACCTACATTTGCCTCTACCTTGAACTCTCTGAGAAGTCTGTCTACGATGATCTCAAGGTGAAGCTCGCCCATGCCGGCGATGATTGTCTGACCTGTCTCAGCATTTGTATGTGTCTTAAATGTAGGATCCTCTTCAGCAAGCTTCTGAAGTGCATCTACAAGCTTATCCTGACCATCCTTTGTCTTAGGCTCGATAGCGAGCTCGATAACGGGATCAGGGAACTCCATAGACTCAAGGATAACAGGGCTCTTCTCATCACAGATTGTATCACCTGTAGTTGTGTTCTTAAGACCAACAACTGCTGCGATATCTCCTGAGTAAACCGTGTCTATCTCCTGTCTCTTGTTAGCATGCATCTGAAGGATACGTCCTACACGTTCCTTGTTGTCCTTAGTTGCATTGAGGACATATGAACCGGATGAAAGTGTACCTGAGTATACTCTGATAAATGCAAGCTTTCCTACGAAGGGATCTGCTGCAATCTTGAATGCAAGTGCTGCAAAGGGTTCATCATCAGATGATCTCTTTGTAACCTCATTACCCTCCATATCAACACCCTTGATGTCAGGGATGTCTGTAGGAGCGGGCATGAACTCAACTACGAAGTCAAGCATCTTCTGGATACCCTTGTTCTGATGTGCTGATCCGCAGGTTACGGGAACGGCTACATTCTCACAGGTACCCTTACGAAGTCCTGCCTTAAGCTCATCGATAGAAGGCTCCTCGCCTTCAAGATACATCATCATAAGGTCATCATCAAGCTCACAGATCTGCTCTACCATCTTGGTATGCCACTCATCAGCCTGATCCTTCATATCATCAGGTATATCAACTATTGAGATATCCTCGCCTCTATCATCATTATAGATATAAGCCTTCATCTCAAAGAGGTCGATGATACCATCGAAGTAATCCTCCTTACCTATAGGAAGCTCTATAACAACAGGATTCTTACCAAGACGTGTCTTGATTTCCTCTACTGTGTTATAGAAGTTAGCTCCGAGTATGTCCATCTTATTAACGAATGCCATACGGGGAACCTTATATGTGTCAGCCTGGCGCCATACATTCTCTGACTGAGGCTCAACACCGCCCTTAGCATCAAATACGCCGACAGCTCCGTCAAGAACACGAAGTGAACGCTCAACCTCTACGGTGAAGTCTACGTGTCCCGGAGTATCGATGATGTTGATACGATGCTCAAGTGCACCGGGCTTGGGTCTGTTATTCTCCTGAACGGTCCAGTGGCAAGTTGTAGCCGCGGATGTGATAGTGATACCACGCTCCTTCTCCTGCTCCATCCAGTCCATTGTTGCACTACCTTCATAGGTCTCACCTATCTTGTAGTTAACGCCGGTGTAATAAAGAATTCTTTCTGTAAGAGTCGTCTTACCGGCATCGATGTGAGCCATGATACCGATATTTCTTGTTCTCTCTAACGGATATTCTCTTCCAGCCAAGACTGTTTCCTCCTTCTTATTATTTGGTATATCATATATACCATTACAGTGTCTGATGCTTCAAGTGAACCTGCACTACACAGTGTCCGAAGCTCAGAGTTATCATAGATGCAACTAGAATCTGTAATGTGCAAATGCCTTGTTTGCCTCTGCCATTCTGTGCATCTCTTCCTTACGCTTTACAGATGCGCCTGTGTTGTTTGCTGCATCCATAAGCTCAAGGGCAAGTCTCTCCTTCATGGTCTTCTCAGTTCTCTGACGTGAGAAGTTTGTGATCCAACGAAGTCCGAGAGCCTGTCTTCTATCAGGTCTTACATCGATAGGAACCTGATATGTGGCACCGCCGATACGTCTTGCCTTAACCTCAACGAGCGGCATAACATTCTCCATAGCCTGTTCGAAAACCTCTATGGGATCCTTGCCTGTCTGCTCCTTGATCTGGTCAAAAGCGCCGTAAACGATCTTCTCAGCTACACCCTTCTTACCATCCAACATGATGTTGTTGATAAGGCGAGTTACAACCTTGCTGTTGTAAATGGGATCGGCGAGTACGTCTCTCTTTGCAATATGTCCTTTACGCGGCACGTTTCTTCCCTCCTTAATAATAATTAATTCATCGGTACTCACATGTCTGTTACACCTGAGGTATATTCATACATCCGGGTAATTCACATGTGCTCGTGCTGTTTTGTATCCTTTGGAAAATGTTGATGTTACAGATTATAGAATATATAAAATGTGAAAACATTACCCTGTATCTCAAAACCAGCACTGTCGAACGATAAGCTTTAAACCGAAATCTTACTTACCATCCTTAGGACGCTTAGCACCGTACTTTGAGCGTGCCTGACGTCTCTTTGCAACTCCTGCTGTATCAAGAGTACCTCTTATGATGTGGTATCTTGTACCGGGCAGGTCCTTAACTCTTCCTCCACGGATAAGTACAACGCTGTGCTCCTGAAGGTTGTGACCTTCACCGGGGATATAGCTTGTTACTTCGATTCCGTTGGAAAGACGAACTCTCGCGATCTTACGAAGAGCTGAGTTAGGCTTCTTGGGAGTTGCTGTCTTAACAGCTGTACAAACGCCTCTCTTCTGAGGAGAGGAAGCATTTGTGGGCTTCTTCTTCAGTGAGTTGTAGCTCTTCTGAAGTGCAGGAGCTGTAGACTTCTTAACTGCAGTATGTCTGCCATTCCTTACCAACTGGTTAAATGTGGGCATGTTTTCACCTCCGTTCTTTTTAGTATTTTCCTTAAACCTGCTATATCAAAGCAAATTTAAAGGGCGTACGTATTTCACGCACGCCCGAACATTATACTAATTCATACAGCTGCTGTCAACAGCTTTTTATACTACTCGTCTGATCTGTCCTCAGGTACAACTACATCATCAGGATCCGTGGAGTCATCAACCAGGATGTAATCCTCATCATCGGTGTCATCCTCTATATCTCTTACATAGTCAGAATCAAGTCTTACCGAACGATAGGTCTTCATACCTGTACCTGCAGGTATAAGCTTACCTATAAGAACGTTCTCCTTAAGTCCGATGAGCGAGTCCTCCTTACCTCTTACAGCCGCATCAGTAAGCACCTTCGTTGTTTCCTGGAAGGATGCTGCCGAGAGGAAGCTGTCCGTAGCAAGTGATGCCTTGGTAATACCAAGCAGGATGCGGTTAGCCTTTACAGGTCTGAGTCCCTCCTCCTCGAGAAGCATGTTGGTCTCCTCTACATCAAGCACATCTACAAGCTGTGCTGCACGGAAGTCTGAATCACCGGGATCCTCAACTCTTGCCTTCTTAAGCATCTGACGAACTATAATCTCGATATGCTTATCGTTGATATCAACACCCTGGCTGCGGTAAACCTTCTGAACCTCACGAAGCATATAGTTCTGAACTGCCTCAACACCCTTAATCTTCAGGATGTCCATAGGATATACAGAACCCTCCGTCAGCTCATCACCGGCCTCTATCATCTGTCCGTCAGCTACACTGTAGTTTGAACCGTAAGGTATAAGGTAAGTCTTTGCCTCACCTGTCTCCTCGTTTGTAACGACTATCTCTCGCTTCTTCTTTGTATCCTTGTACTCTACCTTACCATCTATCTCAGAAATTATAGCAAGTCCCTTCGGCTTACGCGCCTCGAAGATCTCCTCTACTCTGGGAAGACCCTGTGTGATGTTAGTTGAAGCAACACCACCGGTATGGAAGGTTCTCATCGTAAGCTGTGTACCGGGCTCACCGATTGACTGAGCAGCTATGATACCTACAGCCTCACCAACCTGTACAGGCTGACCTGTTGCAAGGTTCGAACCGTAGCACTTAGCACATATACCGATATGGCACTTACATGAAAGTACTGAACGTATCTTCAGCTTAGCATCTCTTCTTACACCCTTTACAGCATCGATATCATCAGATGCGAAGGGTCTGCCGTCTCCCGGCTGTATACCATACTTACATATCTTCTCTGCTCTTGCAGGAGTTATCATATGATTAACCTTAACGATCATATTTCCGTCAGCATCATATACACTCTCTGCCGCATATCTTCCGGTAATTCTCTCACAGAAGTCCTCTGTAAGCTCCTTACCGTTCATAAATGCCTCTACATAGATACCGGGCTTCTCCTCGTCATAGTCTACACAGTCAGGCATACGAATTATCAGATCCTGAGATACATCTACAAGACGTCTTGTCAGGTATCCTGAGTCTGCTGTACGAAGAGCCGTATCCGAAAGTCCCTTACGGGCACCGTGTGCAGAAATGAAGTACTCCAGTACGTCAAGACCCTCACGGAAGTTTGACTTGATAGGAAGCTCGATGGTGTTACCGGTTGTATCTGACATAAGTCCACGCATACCGGTAAGCTGCTTGATCTGCTCGTCGTTACCACGGGCTCCTGAGTCAGCCATCATGTATATATTGTTATACTTATCAAGTATGTCAAGCAGTGTCTTTGTAAGAAGCTCATCAGCTGCCTTCCACTGAGCCACAACGCCGTCCTTACGCTCCTTCTCTGTCAGGAAGCCTCGACCGTAGTAGCTGTTAATGAAGTCAACCTTCTCCTGTGCAGCCTGCATGATTTCGTTCTTGTTATCAGGAACTGTCATGTCTGCAACAGAAACAGATATACCACTCAGTGTTGAGTACTTATATCCCAGAGCCTTGATATCATCAAGAACCTCTGCTGTCTTAGTTGCTCCGTGAACATTTATACACTTGTTAAGTATCTTCTTCAGGTCACCCTTCTTTACAAGGTGATTTATCTCCGGCTCCAGAAGATTTGCAGGATTAGATCTGTCCACAAATCCCAGATCCTGAGGTATTATCTCGTTAAATATAAGCTTTCCGAGAGTTGTCGCAACAAATCCGCTGACTCTCTCGCCGCTGTCATTTGTAGCCTCTCTCTTTATATATATCTTCTGCTGGAGTGTAATTTCCTTGCTATCAAATGCAAGCAGTGCTCTGTTGATGTTCAGGAACTTACGTCCGAGCAAATCCTCGGGTGTGCTTACTATATCCTTGTAGAATGTAGACGTCTTGCCCTTCTTCTTTATAACTCTTACTCTGATCTTGTCGAATGCATTTACGGTGCCTGCCTCAGCGTCTATACGAACAGCCTCAAGGTTGGCAGCCTCATCATCCTCACTGTAGGTCTTTACTATCTCATCCTCTGTATACTCAACCTCACGGAACTTATCCATGGTAAGGTAGTAGATACCAAGTACCATATCCTGTGAAGGTACCGAAACAACTCCACCATCTGAAGGCTTAAGGAGGTTATTCGGTGACAGCAGCAGGAATCTGCACTCAGCCTGTGCTTCAACCGAAAGAGGAAGATGCACAGCCATCTGGTCACCATCGAAGTCGGCATTGAAGGCCGTACATACGAGAGGATGAAGCTTGATAGCCTTACCCTCTACAAGGATAGGCTCAAATGCCTGTATACCGAGTCTGTGAAGTGTAGGTGCACGGTTCAGCATAACCGGGTGTTCCTTGATAACATCCTCAAGTATATCCCATACGCATGTATCAAGTCTCTCTACCATCTTCTTGGCTGCCTTGATGTTGTCAGCCATGCCACGGCTCGTAAGCTCTCTCATAACAAAGGGCTTGAAGAGTTCTATAGCCATCTCCTTGGGAAGACCGCACTGATATATCTTAAGCTCAGGTCCGACTACGATAACCGAACGTCCTGAGTAGTCAACTCTCTTACCGAGCAGATTCTGACGGAAACGTCCCTGCTTACCCTTAAGCATCTCTGAGAGCGACTTAAGAGGTCTTGAGCTGGGTCCTGTAACCGCACGACCGCGTCGACCGTTATCTATAAGTGCATCAACTGCCTCCTGAAGCATTCTCTTCTCGTTACGAACGATGATTTCCGGAGCCTCTATCTCAAGAAGCTTCTTGAGACGATTGTTTCTGTTGATGATTCTTCTGTAAAGGTCATTTAAGTCTGAGGTAGCAAAACGTCCGCCATCGAGCTGAACCATAGGTCTGATCTCAGGAGGCATAACCGGTATGACATCCAGTATCATCCACTCAGGCTTGTTGTTTGAATTACGAAAAGCCTCTACTACATCAAGCTTCTTGATGAGCTTGGACTTCTTCTGTCCTGAACTCTCCTCGATTTCAGCCTTGAGCTCCTCTGATGTAGTATCAAGGTCTATCCTCTGAAGCAGTGTCTTGACTGCCTCTGCTCCCATACCTACCTCAAATGCCTTCGCACCGTATCTTTCCTTGTAGTTGTTATACTCTGTCTCTGAGAGCACCTGTCTCTCCTTGAGGTCTGTATCACCGGGATTTATAACTATATATGCCGAGAAGTAAAGTACTCTGTCGAGATCCTTTGCAGACAGATCAAGCATAACACTTATACGGCTGGGTACTCCCTTGAAGTACCAGATATGTGATACAGGGCATCCAAGCTCTATATGTCCCATACGTTCTCTACGTACGGAAGACTTGGTAACCTCGACACCACACTTATCACACACGATACCCTTTGCTGTAATCTTCTTATACTTACCACAGCTGCACTCCCAGTCCTTTGTGGGTCCGAATATCTTCTCACAGAAGAGTCCGTCCTTTTCAGGCTTCCAGGTTCTGTAGTTTATTGTTTCAGGCTTCTTAACCTCACCATGTGACCACTGCCTGATTTTCTCAGGAGATGCAAGTCCAATCTTTATAGCATCAAAGTATACTGACTGTCCCTGCTCTGTTGATGAATTTATAGCCATCTTATATCCTCCCTAATCTATCAATCCAATTATAGATTTCATTTACATAGTAACGATAACACATTATGAATTAGTCCTCGAAGTTACCATCATCGTAGCTATCCTCATCGTTATAGGTGCGGGGCTCATCGTTGATGTACTCTTCATCCTCATTCATCTTTGAGTACTCATTTTCCTCAAGGTCTCTCTCGTCATTGCTGTACTTATCATTTATAAGGCTTCTTGTACCTGAGTGATCCTCGATATTTGCCTCATCAAGCTCAACCTCAGTACCATCCTCACGAAGCACTCTGACATCAAGTGCAAGTGACTGGAACTCCTTAAGCAGTACCTTGAAGGACTCAGGAGTACCGGGATCAGGTATGTTCTCGCCCTTTATGATAGCCTCGTAGGTTTTAACACGTCCTACCACATCATCAGACTTAACAGTAAGTATCTCCTGAAGCGTATATGCAGCTCCGTATGCTTCCAGAGCCCAAACCTCCATCTCTCCGAATCTCTGACCACCGAACTGTGCCTTACCGCCGAGAGGCTGCTGTGTAACAAGTGAGTAAGGTCCGGTCGAACGTGCATGGATCTTATCATCAACAAGGTGGTGCAGCTTCAGGTAGTGCATGAAGCCGACTGATATAGGTGAAGGTATCTCCTCGCCTGTACGTCCGTCACGAACTGTTACCTTACCTGTCTTATCTATAGGAACGCCCTTCCACTCAGCTCTGTGGTCACGATGCTCCGACAGATAATCCATAACGCCGGGATCCAGGCTATCCTTATACTTACTCTCAAACTCATCCCACTCAAGATTTGCATAGTCATTTGCAAGCTCGAGCTGAGCTACTATATCCTCCTCCTTAGCTCCGTCGAATATAGGAGTGGCAACCTTGATTCCGAGCACCTCTGATGCAAGTCCGAGATGAAGCTCGAGCACCTGTCCTATGTTCATACGTGAAGGAACACCGAGAGGATTAAGTACTATATCAAGAGGTCTTCCGTTAGGAAGATACGGCATATCCTCTACGGGAAGTACACGTGATACGACACCCTTGTTACCATGACGGCCGGCCATCTTATCACCTACGGAAATCTTTCTCTTCTGTGCTATATACACTCTTACGGACTTGTTAACTCCGGGAGGAAGTGCATCTCCGTTTTCCCTCGTAAATATCTTTATATCCATTACAACTCCGTATGCACCGTGAGGTACACGAAGTGATGTATCTCTGACCTCTCGTGCCTTCTCACCGAAGATAGCACGAAGAAGTCTCTCCTCAGCTGTAAGCTCTGTCTCTCCCTTAGGTGTGACCTTACCTACCAGGATATCACCGGCTCTTACCTCTGCACCTATTCTGACGATACCGTTCTCATCAAGATCCTTAAGTGCATCATGCGACAGTCCTGCAAGATCCTTGGTTATCTCCTCGGGTCCAAGCTTGGTATCTCTCGCATCTGCCTGATACTCCTCTATATGTACTGATGTATATACATCATCTCTTACAAGTCTCTCTGAAAGAAGTACGGCATCCTCGTAGTTATAGCCTTCCCATGTCATGAAGCCTATAAGAGGATTCTTACCAAGTGCAAGCTCACCGTTGCTGGTAGATGCTCCGTCTGCTATAATCTCACCCTTTTCAACCTTGTCTCCCTTGAATACGATAGGTCTCTGGTTCATGCAGTTGCCCTGGTTACTTCTCGCGAACTTTATAACCTCATACTCATCCTCGGTACCATCCTCGGCTCTGATGATTATCTTCTCACTTGATGAGAGAACTACAGTACCTGAACGCTTTGCAACGATGGTTACTCCCGAGTCAACAGCAACCTTAGACTCCATACCTGTACCAACAACAGGTGCATCCGTCTTCAGAAGCGGAACAGCCTGACGCTGCATGTTCGAGCCCATGAGTGCTCGGTTAGCATCATCGTTCTGAAGGAAGGGTATCATAGATGTAGCAACTGAGAATACCATCCTGGGCGAGACATCCATGAAGGATACCTGAGATCTCGGGAACTCTGATGTCTCATCCTTGAATCTTCCGGCTACATTGCTTCTGATGAAGTGGTTGTTCTCATCAAGAGGCTCTGAAGCCTGAGCTACTATATATCTGTCCTCCTCATCCGCTGTCATATAAACAACCTCATCGGTTACGACAGGATTCTCCGGGTCTGTTCTGTCAACAACCCTGTAGGGTGCCTCGATAAATCCGTACTCGTTTATCCTTGCATATGATGCAAGTGAATTTATAAGTCCGATGTTAGGACCCTCAGGGGTCTCTATAGGACACATACGACCATAGTGTGTATAGTGAACATCTCGAACCTCGAAACCGGCTCTTTCTCTTGAAAGTCCACCGGGTCCAAGTGCCGAGAGTCTTCTCTCATGCGTAAGCTCTGACAGAGGATTGTTCTGATCCATGAACTGTGACAGCTGTGATGAACCGAAGAACTCCTTGATTACTCCTGTTACAGGCTTGATATTTATAAGTGACTGAGGTGTAACTGTCTCAGCCTCGCTTGTATTCATACGCTCGCGAACAACTCTCTCCATACGTGACAGTCCTACTCTGAACTGGTTCTGGAGAAGCTCTCCGACTGACTTGATACGTCTGTTGCCAAGGTGGTCTATATCATCACTGCTTCCTACGCCATACTCAAGATGCATATTGTAGTTTATAGTAGCAAATATATCCTCTCTGGTTATATGCTTCGGGATAAGCTCATTTACACTTCTCTGGATTGCTTCCTTAAGTGCTTCGGGCTCATCATATGCCTCAAGCAGCTCGCTAAGTACAGGATAGTATACGCTCTCGTATATACCGAGCTCCTCCGCAGTAACGCCGGGAAGTCTGTCCTCTATCCAGGGCATGATGTCTACCATTAGGTTAGACAGCACCTTAACATTTGCCTCATCCGTCTGTACAACAACATAGCTTATACCTGAATCCTGTATAATCTTGCCGTCTTCCTCTGAAAGTATCTCACCCTGTGAGTAAAGTATCTCACCTGTTGTGGGATCCACTACATCCTCAGCAAGTATCATACCTGCTATTCTGTTCTGAAGAGAAAGCTTCTTGTTAAACTTATAACGACCAACCTTTGCAAGGTCATATCTTCTGACATCAAAGAACATACCGTTTATGAGTGACTCTGCACTCTCAACAGCAGGAGGCTCACCGGGTCTGAGCTTTCTATACAGCTCCTTGATACCCTCCTCGTAGTTTCTCGTATTATCCTTCTCAAATGAGGCACGAAGCTTCGGCTCATCACCGAACATTTCTATGATCTCTTCATTTGAACTCACACCAAGTGAACGAAGGAGCACCGTTACGGGAACCTTCTTATTTCTATCTACCTTAACGTAAAATACATCATTCGAATCCGTCTCGTACTCAAGCCATGCACCTCTGTTAGGTATAACCTGGCATGAGAAGAGCAGCTTACCTGTCTTATCTCTGCCGAGAGTGTAGTATATACCAGGTGAACGAACCAACTGACTGACTATAACTCTCTCAGCACCGTTTATAACGAATGTACCTGTGTCTGTCATGAGAGGCATATCTCCCATGAATACCTCGTGCTGGTTTATCTGTCCTGTCTCGTTGTTTATAAGACGTGCAACCACCTTAAGAGGCGCAGAGTATGTAGCATCACGCTCCTTGCACTCCTCTATAGAGTAGTTCTTCTCCTCCTCATAAAGCTTGTAGTCCACAAACTCAAGACTAAACTTACCTGAAAAGTCTGTAATCGGAGACACATCTCTGAAAGCTTCAGCGAGTCCCTTTTCAATAAACCACTTGTAGGAATCAACCTGAACGCCTATAAGGTTAGGCATCTCAAGGACCTCTTCCCTACCGGAGTAGGTCATACGCACATTCTTGCCGGATTTAGTCGGACGCATTCTGTACTTTTTCATTGACATATTTCACCCCTGTGTTTTTATTTATCCATACAGTGTTTCTAACGCACAAAAGCCCACTGCAGCCTTGTTCCTTCGACAAAGCTACAGGGTTTTGTTAGATTAGACTATAAGACAATGTAATACTATAACAGTTTTCAAATACTGTGTCAAATATTTTTATAAAAATATTTGTTTTCCGAAAACTTATCAGTTATTCCTCTTTATGCTTCCTCCGGATGCTCCTCAGGACGCTTCTCCTGAAGTCTTCTCTCATAGCTTTGCACGAGTCTCTGCTCACGCTTATCCATAAGCTTACTCCAGAGTATCCTGAAGGGAACCGACTTATACTTCCACAGCAGATACACGATATAGCATGCCGTAGCTATGGGAAGGATCATCAGTACCGTCAGAAAGATGAGTATTCTTTCACTTCTGTGAGTTTCATATCTCGCAACATTTTCCCAGAAGGGATAGGTTATGCCGCTCGTTATCATATCCTGATACTTCCTCGACATAGCACTCTTATACAGCTTAAGTATATCGAATCTCGATGAGTTCTCCACTATCTCAGCGCCGCCGAAGGAAAGCGAGGACTTACTCTCCTGCTTTTCCTCGTCACTTTGTACCGTTATGCCGCAGGCCTCAGCCACTACATTATAGCCGTAGTTCTGTATAGGATTCGGCAGCACAACCTCATAGCATGTTGCCTTTATATTCTCAGATATATCTGTATCCTCCGAGACTCCCATCTTACCGATTGCTCCTATCGGGATATATATAGCATTGTAGTTTCCATACGCCTGCTGCTCCATATCGGAGGTACTGCTGTCGACAACACCTTCAACCGTAAATATATAGTCGCCTATCCAGCACTTCATTCCCTGAACATTCTTACTGCCGAACAGTGTCCACGCCATATCTGTGTCGAGGATAACCTTGAAGTAATCCGTATCCTCCGGATCGAAGTAGTTTCCGGAGTACAGCTTTATATTATGGAACTGGAAGTAGTCACCGCCTACGCAGTAGGTTGTAGCAGTTACCGTTGTCGTATCAAATCTTATATCAAGTGATGTCTTGTATGAGTAGGCATCTATCCATGTACGACCCGCAGCGGTCATATTTGAGTCCTCATACAGCTGTGAATTAATCGAGTTTTCTATACCCTTGATTTCAGAGAGACCCACTCCCCCATCCTCAGGATAGAACACGCTCACCTGTGCATAGCTTGTGTCACCACCCTGCCACCTTGCAGCAGCCTGCTGTGAGATAAGCCTGAGATGTCTGTCACGCTCACAGGCGCTGACCGTAAGAACTATAATCAGTATGATGATATCCGCCATTATAATTCCGGTCATAAGCTTATGACGCCTGATTACCCTATGAAGTTTTCCGGTCCTTTTCTTGCTCATATTATTCCTGCTTCTTAAACTGATCTACTGATCCTCTGACAGTCTCACTTGCTGACCGTTATCCAGAGGCTTTGACGAATTTGTAACCACGTTATCATACTCTACCACATCACCCGATATCGCACTGTTTGTGGTATCCGTAGCTTCAACCTCAACCTGTACCTTCTTAACAACATATCTGTTACCTATAGGAGTTGACTTAACCTTTACAACGAGCACGAACTTGCCCTCGCTGTCCTCCTTTACGGCATTGTTAGGAACTATGGTATCGTAGCTTGCACTCTTACCGCCTACCGCGAACATAAGCGTTTCGCCTACACTCACATCACCTGACACTTCAAATGTAACTATCGAGCTCTGATTCGGATTAGAAGTATCAGCCTTAATACTCTTTACAGTTGCCGTTACATCGTCGCTCCATATATTTTCTATAGTCGCCTCATTTCCGACACTCAGCAGTCTTGCCTCGTTCTTGGTAATCGTACACTGTACGCTATAGTTCTCAGATGCTATCTGAATCAGTGCAACCACATCGCCCTCATTCAGACTGGATCCGGTCTTTACAGAGAGCCCTGTTATGATACCGTCAGCCGTAGCCTTCAGCTCCTTTGTGTCATCCTTAGCCTTCAGCTTCTCTATCAGTTCCTTCTGCTCCTCTATTTCCTTAAGCGCAGCCTCATCATCCATCTGTGTAATCTGTGTCTGCACAGAGTCTTCATTCTTCTTTGTGGTAAGAGATCTCTGAAGTGAGTCAAGGTTCTGCTGCGCCTCAGTCAGAGTACTTTGCGCATCTGCAACGGATGTCTTACTCTCATACTCTGCAACCTTCGACTGCTTATCCGAAACATTTGACTCCAGACTTGATAGCTCGTTCTTAGCATTCTCAAGCTGTGTATACGCATCCTTGAAGCCTGCCAGACTATCAAGACTCGCCTGCTTGATGCTGAGATCACTTCTTGCCGTCTCAAGTGAGCTGTTAACAGACTCAAGCTCTGTCTTCTTAACTGCGAGCTGATCCTCCAGTACAGCCCTCTCGTCCGAGCCCTCCTCTGCCGCACTCACCTGTGCCTCCAGATTGGCAATCTCCGTGGTAAGCTGACTCGCCTGTGACTCATACGTAGTCACATTATTCTGAAGTCCGGTTATTTCCTCTGTCAGACTGTTATAGTACTCTATAGACGCATCAGCATAGCTTGCGTTATATGCACTCTGCAGATTTGCAACCTCTGCCGCCTTCGCATCATACGCCGCCTGTGCATTTGCAAGTTCCGTCTTAGCAGCAGCAAGTGACGACTCATCAGCCTTTGCCTGTGTTACTGCAGCAGCAGCCTCTGTTACAGCTGTTTGTGCATTTGTGATGGCGATATTATCATCCGTATAATCCGTAGTTGTTCTCTGAAGCAGTGTTCTGTCGTAGGAGTTCTGCAATTCCTCGAGTCTCTCCTCTGCCTCCTTCAGCTCCGAGTTCTCCGACTCCTCAAATGTAACTATTACGTCGCCTTCCTTTACCTCATCGCCCTCGGATACAAGTACATCCTTAATTACTCTCGTACCGGAAACAGTAAGCTCCTTCTCCTCGCCAACCTCGACAGTACCCTGACATCTAACCTTCTGTGATACCTTGCCACTCGATACATATGTCGTCGAAACCTCAGGGAGCGAGTAGTTAAGTATCGTATTCGAGAAAAATGTAAGCAGAAGCAAAACCACTATAAATATAGTCGCAAATCTCTTCACAACCTTCTTTCTGAGTCTGAAGCGTTTCTCCTCCTCAGTCTCCTTCTCGATGAACTCCTCTTCCTCGACAAGCTTCTTTTTCTTCATGGACCTCTTAGCAGAATCCGTATTTTTCACAGATTCCTTCTCGTCTTCATAATCAGTCGACATGTCAGCCTCCTGAACCTTCGCTGACTTCGACCTTGCAGCCTTCTTATGCCTCCTATACTCTGCTGCCGCCTCATAGTCGAAGTCCTCATCATCGTCATCGATATCGGAAGATATATCCGCGCGGATGCTGTCTTCTGTGTACTCATCCCTCACCGCGTCATTTTCATTTTCCTTAAATGTCTTCTTCATAACAGATATTCTCCTTATCTAACCCTTTACACTTCCCTGGTATGCTATACCGTCAACCAGATACTCCTCACCATACAGGAATATAAGTATAGGAGGAATCATATATATCGTAGCTACCGCAAACGCAAGTCCTATCTCGCCCTGATTAATCTGTGAGAGGAATACGGATAGCGGGTGATATGCAGCATCACTCAGCATTATGAGTGGCTGCTCGACCATGTTCCAGTAGTCTATAAATACAAGTATCGCAACCGATGCGATGGGACCCTTACACAGAGGCACCGCAATCCTTGTAAATATCTTCCATTCATTTGCACCGTCCAGCTTGGCAGCCTCTATAACCGACTCCGGAATCCTTCGCATATACTTCGTCAGTATGTAAACGGAAAATGTCGAGAATATACCCGGAAGTATTATGGACCATCTGGTATCAAGCAGGTTCAGCCAGTTTGCCACCAGATAGTTCGGAACAAGCGTAACCTGATACGGCATAAGCATCAGTATCAGATACAGGAAGAAGATTATCTCCTTCACGCGCCCCCTGAACCTTGCAAATGAGTAAGCAGCTCCGAGAGCAACAACTATCTGAAATATCATGATAGGCAGTGTAAGCAGCACCGAGTTCCAGAACTTAACCAGGTACTCCGGACTCTTAAGCAGTACCGTCTCATACTGTGTCAGCACGACCTCGTCGGGTATAACCTTCAGGTTTACCGTATCTGTCCTGTAGGTCTTCTTGACCTCCTCACCGTACACTGACGATGTGGATGAGTAGTCATTAAATATAACTCCGTAGTTTGTGCTTATCTCCTGCTCCGACATAAAGGAGTTTGCAAATGTCAGTACTGTGGGAAGCAGGAATGACAGAGCAAATATCGCAGCGATTATAGTAAGCAAAATCTTCTTTGCTATTCTTCTCTTAGTCATCAGCCTTCCACATCCTTTCCTATCTTGTTCTCCGCTATGAAGAGACCTCCGATAACAACAATCATCACAAGACACATTATGATAGCAGCTGCCGACAGTTTCTGATAGTCAAGTGACTTAAATGTGTTGTTCATGAAGTGCTGCAGCATATAGAGAGAGTCATACGGATAGTCACCCGTCAGAAGATATACCTCTCTGAATACCTTAAATGAATTGATAAGCGACATGATGCCGACAAAAAATATCGTCGGTGTTATATATCTGAACTTTATGTACCAGAACTGCCTCCAGCTGTTTGCACCGTCGATGTAGGACACCTCCAGCACATCCTTCGGTATAGCAGCCAGCGCCGACATGAAAAGTATCATGTTGTAGCCGAGATTCTTCCACAGGAAAAGTATCATAACAACTATCTGTGCCTGCGAAGACTTGAACCAATCTATCGGATCGCCGCCGCAAAAAACAAGTGCTTCATTTACCACACCGTGATAGTCAAAGAGCACCTGCCATATAAGCACAACCGATGCAACAGGAACCATCAGTGGACTGAGGAAGAAGGTTCTGAACTGACTTCTCATGGGTATGTTCTGCTCAAGCACCAGTGCCATCACAAGCGACAGTATGATAGCAAGCGGCACCGATATCAGAGAAAATGTAGCCGTGTTTTTCGCAGCCTGCTGAAACGCTGAGTTTGTCAGAACATTCTTAAAGTTCTGCAGCCCTACGAACTCCCTACCTATGATGTTATTTATGAGTGAGTAGTATATAACCACTCCAAACGGCGCAACAAAGAAAACGACAGCGCCTATAAAGCTTGGTGAAAGGAAGCTCACAGATGCTATCCACTCCTTAGCTGTACGCCGTCTCTTCTTATACTTCATCGGCTTATCGGATGCACCGGTCACCGTTTCTTCTTTTATGTTTGTATCTATATCTGCCATGTTAAATCCCAATACTGATTAAAGTGCGGATAAGCCGAACGGGACGTGCCCGTCCGACCATCCTTGATTGATAAATAGGTTTTATGTGTAAGTGTATATGATATATACAGCATTACCTGTTCTCGTTGATATATGTAGTCATACGATTCTGTATAACATCGCATACATCATCCACCGTTCTGTCACCGCTGAAGTAAGCCGCAGCCTCCTCAGTGATTATATCCATGACACTCTCATCATAAGAATTAACGGTTCCTATATGCTCTATAACATTGTTGAAGAGCGCTATATTCTCATCAGACATAGGTCCGATCTCTACCTCCAGGTCATCCCAGCCCGTCCATGACTCAAGCGGCTCTATCTCATGTCCGTAGTCATCCGTATACTTCTCTGTTGTTGACAGAGCCTTGATACTCATATCGTAGACGTCCTGTCTTGTGGGAACGCTGTACTGCAGGTATTCCACATACTTCTCTCCCTGATAGTCCTTTGTAAGGAACTGTCTTACAAACTGCCATGCTCCGTCCTTATCGGAGCATGTACTGGATATAGCCACTCCATCCGAGAGGCTGACAACCGTACCCTTTCTCTCAGAGTTAGGGTATCCCACAAATGCCACATCACCGTCAAACATCTCGTTAAGGAGCTGTATCTCATCGGTTGACATCCATGCATCCACAAAGAGCATCTCTCCGCTTCTGATCATATCAACCGTAGAGTTGTTCTCATCATAATCCGTCTCCTCATCAGTTCCGGTATTACATACCTCAAGCAGCGACTTGAAGTCTTCCGAGTCAAATGAGCAGCTGCCGCCCTCCCAATCAACAAAGTCAGGCAGACAGTTATACAGGAATGTGGTCAGAAGGTCCGACTTGTTGGTTGAGTAGAACAGCCTTACATTTCCGTCCGATACATCCTTGGAATTGATATACTCAAGCATTTCCGCAAATGTCCATCCGTCTATATCGCCTACATCAGACTTACGTGCAGCCATAGACTCCATAGTAAAGGATGATGCCATGTAGTAAAGCTTACCATCAACCTTAAGTACATCTACTACGGAAGGGATGAAGTCATCCATCGAAAGCTCAGAGTCTGCCTCGATATACGGTGTCAGATCCTCCAGCATACCCTTGGCCGCACACTGCTCGAGTGTCATACCGCCTATGCTGCCGTTGCTGAGATCATACATATCGGGTACATCACCTGCTGCGATATCCGCACTGAGCTTGGATACAGGATCAGACTCCTCACTGTAATCTATCATGTTTATTCTGTACTTATCATTTGTCTTATTGAAGTTTATGATTGCCTGCTTCAGATCATAGTTTCCGTAAACGGATACAAGTGTAAGAGTTGTCTTATCGGCAACCTCACTGGGATCCACCTTCTCGAACTTATGGAGCTCCGATACCCAGGTCTCTGAGTTATACATGATTATAATCATCTCGGTATCACTAACCATGCATTTGTTACCGGAGTTCGATGCATCTACATCCGACGCCGTATAGTCCATAACCTTAGTAGCTGTTCCGTCACTCAGCGAATAGCCATACATAGCTGAGTTTGTATCATAGAAGAAGTCATAGCTTCCTGCGCCTCTGGATATGGAGTCCGATGAGCTGAGATAATTGAGATTTATTCCCAGGTCATCACCTGTCTTACCTGTTGTCTTATCGAGTATAGCAAACTTTGTATGTGATGACTCAGCCTCAGTATCCGTTACCTGATCTGCGACTACAATCTGTCCGTCCTTTGTGAGACCCATACCTTCTATCCAGCTGTTCTCCGACTTATACTCTGACTTCTTTGTTCCGTCTGCAGAGAAAACTCTGATTGTGCTGTCATACTGGACTACAAAATCTCCGTCACCGTCAACCAGCACAGACGAAAGCCACTCATCATCGCCTGTCGCAGATATAAATGAAAGATCCATAGTCTCATCAACTGTACCATCAGCATGACATACTATTCCTGAGTAGTTTGTATTACCTGAATCCTCATCCCACTTTGACAGGAGCAGCATCACGCCATCATCATAGGCGAACATATCACCTATCCAGCCTGAGTCCTCACCCGGATTAGGCTCACAGATAAATGTAGCCTCTCCGCCGCTTGCAGGAACACTGTACAGTCTGTTGACGCTATAGCCATCTACATATTCGTACTCCTCATCCTCCACTACTACGTCATCTACGCCTACATCATCTGATACATATTCATCATCAGTTGACTCAGCACCCTCTGTTGACTCGTCTGCAGTCTCATCACCTGCTGCATCTGCAGTATCATCAGAAGTATCTTCTGTTACTTCATCAGTAGCCTCTTCAACCGTTTCGGTATCAGCCTCTGTCTCAGCGGTAGTCACGCCATCTTCAGATCCTGTGCCCTCTACCCACTCATATGTGATGACATAGAGAGTATCGCCGTTGACTGCCATGTTGTTTATATCACCCTCGATACCTGAATATGCAGCCTCTGTCTCGGCAAATATATAATCCTTTGTACCACTCTTGCTTGCTGTGATTTTACTGTCAGAACTGCCCGAACTACCCGAGCTGCCTGAACCTCCTGAACCGGAGCTTCCGCCGCACGCAGCACACGAAAGCGCCATAGCAGATGCAACAACCGTTGCAAGAACTCTCTTATACTTAGTCATATGAAATCCCTCCACACTCTGATAGTTACACACTTTAGACATTCTACACTTAGGAAGGCAAGAAATCAACTTACATTACAGTAAGAGCATGCCTCTCCCTAAGCTAAAATCATAGTACATGATGATTATTAAGTCATAGCACTATCTTTTATTAAATATTTCTTAATTTAACCGCAGAAGCACATGTAGAGGTGCTTTGCCGTAAACACAAAAGACCCGGGCTCTCGTCCGGGTCTCTGAAATATTCTATATGATAGAGTTGATTACTTAAGTGTTACCTTAGCGCCAACTTCCTCAAGCTTAGCCTTCATATCCTCAGCCTCAGCCTTTGATGCAGCCTCCTTAAGTACCTTCGGAGCTGACTCTACAGCTTCCTTAGCCTCCTTAAGTCCAAGACCTGTGATCTCACGAACTGCCTTGATAACCTTAATCTTCTCAGCACCAACCTCGGTAAGCTCTACATCGAACTCATCCTTCTCCTCAGCTGCTGCTGCGGGACCTGCTGCTACCACAACACCTGCTGCTGCAGATACGCCGTACTTCTCCTCTACTGCCTTAACAAGCTCATTAAGCTCAAGCACTGACATCTCGTCAATTGCTGCTACGATCTCTTCAACTGTCATTTGTTTGTCCTCCGTTATTATTTTAATCTGTTTTAAATTCTAAATGCTTTGTAAAAACCTATGCCTCTGCGCTCTTCTGCTCTGCAACCTGATTGATAACACGAGCGAAGTTCGTGATAGGCGACTGTATGCTTCCAAGGAACTTGGAAAGCAGCTCCTCGCGTGAAGGAATAGTTGCGATAACCTGTATACCGGCCTTATCGTAGTACTGTCCCTCTATAACACCTGACTTAAGCTCTACCTTGTTTGCTGTCTTAGCAAAGTTAGCTATGATTCTCGCAGGAGCTGTAGCATCCTCCTTAGATATAGCAATAGCGGTAGGTCCCTCGAGGTCAGCGACAATACTCTCGAACTCTGTTCCCTCTACGGCACGCTTAATCATAGTGTTCTTGTAAATCTTGTAGACAACATCTGCCTCACGAGCCTCACGACGAAGCTTTGTATCCTGCTCTACCGTGATTCCCTGATAATCTACGAGAACTACTGACTTTGCACCATCAAGGCAATCCTTGATCTCCTGTACTATCGGCTGCTTAATGTCAACCTTAGCCATCGATATGCACCTCCTTATATTATTTAAGCTGCGCATATAAAAGAAAAACTCCGTCCATATGCTATAGACAGAGTGAAATCGTCATAATCAGTGATTACTCACGTGATATCTCTCCTCGGCAGGTAAGCTTCAGCTGTTACGTCTTTCGACACCTGCTGTCTACGGCAGCTCATCGCGTGATAAGTTATCACATATCAAATATATATGTCAAGCACTTTTTTACATCTAACAAATTCTCGGAAGCCCCTCTCCCTGCAGCACGCCTATCCTGCGTCTGCCTCCGATTCGTGTATGCATTATGAGACCGTTATCGCCCTCTGTTACCTCACCGATTATCACGGCATTTTCACCATAGCGTGAGTTCTGTATAGCTGCGAGCACCTCATCCGCATACTCAGAAGACATAACAGCCACCAGCTTACCCTCGTTTCCCATATAGACCGGATCGAGTCCCAGCAGTCCGGCAAAGTCTCTCACCTCATCTGATACCGGGAGCCTATCCTCGTAAATGTTATATGTCACCCCGGCTGTATGACTCAGCTCAGATAGTATTGTACCGAGTCCACCGCGTGTTACATCTCTCATGACATGTACCTTATCAGATATCTTCGATACCATCTCTACAAGCGGTGCATTATCACTCGCTATGCTGTTTTCTATGCTCATCCTATGACTCAGTATTGCAGCATGATGGTCTCCGAGATTACCGGAGAGGATGATTTTGTCGCCCGGCTTTGCATTTGCGGCACTTACGTCGATACCCTCCGGTACATAGCCGATTCCTGTTGTATTTATGAGTACCCCGCCGTCAGAAGCTGCATCAGCCTCTATAACCTTCGTATCACCGGCTATAACGGTTACCCCGGCCTCGCGGGCAGTCTCAGCCATCGAGGAAACAACTCTCTTCAGGATGCCTATCTCGGTACCCTCTCTTATTATATATGCACTCGTTATGTACCTCGGCACAGCACCACGCATCAGGAGATCGTTTACGGTGCCGCATACAGAGAGTCTGCCTATATCTCCGCCACGGAAGATTACAGGAGTTACTACAAAGCTGTCTGTGGTAACAGCTATACGGTCGAACCCCGTCATACCGTGCTCTATGTCAGACGATACGGCACCTCCTGACTCATTACCTGCTCCGTAACACAAAGGAAGAGGCAGCACAGCGCTGTCCTCCATCCTGTTTAGTATATCGTTATTAAATTCACTGGCAAACACACCACCTATCAGCTCATCGGTAGAGCTTCCGCCGCTTCCGTGAGCTATAGTGATTCTTGCATCATCTCTCAGCATCTCCAAGGCCTGTCTTTCCCTAGTATGTTCTCTTAAAATTGCTTATAGCTTCCTCAAGCTTTACAAGCGTATCTGTATACTCCATATACATCTTGTCCTTGAGCTTACCTGCCGCACGCTTCTCATTTATAAGCTTTCTCAGCTCGATTACACCGCGTGTGGCATTATCCTTGTAGTTGTTTTCAAAGTCATTTTTTATCTCGGCAATCAGACTTTCTATGTCCTTATCCCTCGAGCTAAAAAGTCCCATCTCTTCTCTCCCATACTAACACGTTCTCATATATGTGAAAATGTAATACACCAGACTCCGCATCCTCGCATTGGAAGTCACGGTCTCTGTCGGCTGCCTTCCCATAGCTGCCTCAAGTAAACATCCCACGGCAGGTATCCCCTCCTGCCTTTTGTTCATCATATATTACAGTCCGCTCATTAGTCAACTCGATTATTCGTGAAGTAGCTGTAACAGCTGCCCTCTGTACTTACCATACATGCCCCCTGCGGACTGTCCGGCGTGCACACCCTGCCATACAGCGGACACTGTCTCGGCTTTGCCTTACCTATAAGTATCTCGGCACATCTGCAGGCCTTATTTAACTTTACATCCTCACTAAGCTCCTCGCTTCCCATGTCAAGGAGCTCTCTATACTCTCTTCTCATCAGTCTTCCCGAGCACTGTATATTTCCCATGCCGCGCCACACGGCATCCGACTCCTCAAAGTACTTATCTATCAGAGCACTGACCGCAGGATTTGCCTCTCTTGATACAACAGAGGGATACAGATTCATCACTCTGCCCTCTCCGCGACTTCTGACTATCGCATAGAGTGCTGCCAGCAGCTCCTCAGCCTTGAAGCCCGACACACCGAAGGGCAAGCTGTACTTCTCTGCGAGTGGCTCAAATATCCCATAGCCTGTCACGGCAGATACATGTCCGGGAGCTATAAAGCCCTGCACTCCTCCGGCATTCTCACTGCATATATAATCAATCGCCGCAGGCATCGTCTTAAGTGCTGTGAGCAGTCGTACATTCTGCAGCTCACCCGTATGCCGTGCCTTCATGATTTCATCCACCAGAAGTGCATATACCGGTGTTGTCGTTTCAAACCCTATAGCAGCAAAGATAAATGTTATCTCAGGCTCCTTACGTGCCAGCTCCACAGTGTCAAGCGGAGAGTAGACCATACGCACATCTGCTCCGTCACCCTTAGCCATACTGAGACTCTGTTTACTTCCCGGAACCCTTATCAAGTCCCCGAAAGTTACGACCGCATATCCGGGAGTACACGCAAGCTCTATCAGTCTGTCAATATATGCTGACGGCGTGACACACACCGGACACCCCGGACCGGACAGCAGGTGCAGCTTCGGAGAAAGTATATCCGGGATGCCGTTCTTAGCTATTGCCCCGGTATGACTTCCGCACACCTCCATGATGTTCATCTCTGGTCCGTCATATTCACTTAGATACCTTACTATGTCTGATATTTCCATATATTTATAATCCCGATACTTCTTTCATCAGCTCGGTCAGCATATCCGCCTCAGCCGTATCAACCTTCTGGATGATGCAGCCTGCATGAACAAGCACTGAATCGCCGACACTCACGCCTATGATAGACGCACCTCTTGCCTGAACTATATTTCCGGAGAAGTCAACCGTAGCTCTGTCTCCGTCTATCTCTGTAACCCTTCCTGGCAGTGCAACACACATTTTACTTACCTCGTATCATTTATATAATTCTTGTATCATGACGGTGACACGTATTTTGTATCACCGGCTCCCCTGAGCCTCTACCTTGCGCCATCACCCATCATGCACATATATACCTGTCCCAGTGCCAGACCGCCGTCTCCGCACGGAACCTTCTCACTAATATAAACCCTGTATCCTCTTTCTTCAAGTGCCGCCATCACTCCTGCGGTAAGTATCCTGTTGTTAAATGTACCGCCGCCCAGCACAACGCTTGCATCCTTCAGCCCCGGGATGCATATAGTTTCAGCCATCTTGACCGTTTTTTCTATCATATATGTATGGAACTCGTATGCCAGCCTGTCTACCGGGGTAGCGGCGTGGACCGCCCGGGTAGTGCCGTCTGCGGCGTTGACCGCTCGGGTAGTGCCGTCTGCGGCGTACATCAGTCTACAGGCACGAGCTATCCACTCCTCCGGTGTCCTCGTTGTACGTAAACTATCTATATCAGCTTCATATTCAACAGCACATGTATGTTTTGTTGAATCAGTATTTCCCCCGTATATGTATGAGTTGCCACATTCCGCAGCATACATATGTGCATGCTCCTCGAGCATTACCGGACACTGTCCCTCGTAGCTGTTGTATGAGCATATACCAAGTACAGCACTCACAGCATCAAACAGTCTGCCCACAGATGTTGACCTCACGATTCTGGGACTTCCCACACGCATCTCATAGTCAAGCGCCGTGATACGCTGGTGGGCCTTTGAAGCATCTGTACCATAAAGCTTATGTACATACAGCTCATACTCATCACGACCTATAACGCCCTTCTCACACGCAGAGTAGAGATAACACATAGCAGTCATCCTCGCGTCTCTCGCACCCTCGTCGGTTCCGACTATTCTGACAGGCTCAAAGAGTCCACGCACCCGTTCCGACCTGAGTCCGTGCGAGGCTATAAACTCACCGCCCCACAGACCGCCGTCCTCACCGTAGCCGGTTCCGTCATAGATTATCCCGAGTATGTCACCCCGCAGACCATGCTCAGCCATAACTGCTGCCATATGAGCCTTGTGGTGCTGATACAGCCTGACAGCCACATCACTTTCAGACTTCTGTGACAGATTACCGCTCTTCGTTATCGAAGCATCGTTCCCACCGTATGAAACACTTACCGTCGCATCACCCAACCGGCTTTCCTTACCTTCATCACAATCAACACCGATAATATCTCTCATATCAGTTGAAACATATCCGGGATGCATATCAGCTGCGAAAACCTCCGGTTCTATCCCCAGCAGCTTCTTCATCCTCCTGTATGCTTCCAGCCTCGCCTCCTGCACCGAGAGCTCTCCCATATCGCCGAAGTGCTGAGAGAGATACACCGCACCACCCCTTGCAAGTGCAAATGTATTCTTCATATCTCCGCCCGCAGCAAATATATCGCGCTTTTCATATCCTCCACTCTTCCTCAGTATGTCCTCTCTGCCTGACATAGTCATCTCAGCATCGCATGACACAGCTCCCGTTACATGCTTTGATACACTATCCGAAATTATAATCGGCTCCGGCACAAGTCCTCTGGCACGTCTTATACACTGTACTACCTCCCGGTCTCTTAGCTTCGTCACCTGATATATCGAATCATCGGCAGGCGTCAGTATCTCTCTGTTATGTGTCAGTACAAAGTCCGGACAGCCATCATCCATAAGCCTCAGCATGTCATCATCCCTTATGATAATCGGCTCATCTCCTCTGTTACCGCTGGTCATCACAAGACTGCCTGTAAGCTCTGTCAGCATGGCCTGCACCGGATTACACGGCAGGAATGCTCCTATCCTGCTGCTTCTGCCTGATACAAGGTGTGAAAACCCTGTAAATCCTTCCATGCTCGGTTCTGAACGCTCGGGCATGCTTCCCGAAGCATACTTATGCCATGCCTCCTGTTCACCCGTGCTGTCACACCGCCTGTTCAGCAGCACTATCGGTCTGACCGATGACGTAAGCAGCTTCTCCTCAGTATCAGACACCTCGCACATCAGCTTTATCGCATCCACATTCGGATATATAACCGCAAATGGTTTCTCCTCACGGTTCTTAAAAACTCTCATCCTTCTCGCCGCCATATCCGAGTATGGTGACAGTGCAAAGTGAAAGCCTCCTATATCCTTCACTGCACCTATCATCTCATGGTTCAGAAGTGTCGCCGCGCACTGTATCAGGACATATTCATCAGGGCATACAACCCTGTACAGCTGCTTACTACCGAAGTCCTCCCTGACAACATTCACTCTCGCAGCATCATGCTTACCATCATCAAAATCCTCTGCACAGGCTTCTCTGCCATCACTATAATTTCTACTATTTCTACTATAACTTCTATCAGTAAAGCCTTTATCGACAGAGCACTCCTCCAGCACCCTCAGACACTCCCCGCTTACATATAGTGAGAGCCTCGGACCACAGCGTCTACAGGCTATGGTCTGTGCATGTCTTCTTATATTCCCCTGCTCCGTGTACTCCCGTCTGCAGTCCTCGCACATATCGAAAGCCGCCATCGTAGTCACTTCACGGTCATACGGTATACTCTTCATGATCGTATATCGCGGTCCGCAGACTGTACAGCTGATGAACGGATGGTGATACCGTCTGTTTGCCGGATCTGACATTTCCCTGAGACATGTGTCACACGTTGCTATATCCGGCGGCAGAAACCGCAGATAATCCGTCTTGTCCGAGCTCTCGATTATCCTGAACCTTTGCTCTCCTGCGGTGTGCGCCCTATCTACAGTGCTTCCGCCGACAGTATCTCCCGATCTTATATCACCGACTATTACATCTACCCTGTCAACCCTGCCGCCGCGCGGAACATTTTCGCGGATACTCCTTATAAATGTATCCTTCTCATCCTCGCTGCATCCATACAGGCATATTCGAACCACACCGCCACAGTTACTTACTATGCCGGCAAGGTGCATCCTATGTGCCGTCTCGGCAACATATGGTCTGAAGCCTATTCCCTGTACTAAACCGTAAACCGTTATATCATAATTCATATATATCACCGTCATGTCACTTTGAGCTTGTATTTTAATTCATGTATTGATTATGTAGTCGCCGCATCAGCGGTATAGTCTGTCATCACTGACATACTTACTGAAATCTCCACCATACAAATATGAATACAAATATAAATACAAATATAAAATCCTACACTGCTTTAATCAAGCATTTCAATTGACCATACCAATTCATTTTGCTATTCTTGTACGCATGAAAACGAATTTACATGCACACACCTGGCGCTGCAAGCACGCGTCGGGCACAGAAAGAGAATTTATCGAAAGAGCCATCGAGGGCGGCTACGAGGTGTTCGGCTTCTCCGACCACAGCCCTATGCCCTTCCCCTCATGGTACGAGTCAACCTTCAGGATGTCCATGTCACAGCTCGAGGACTATGTCGACACGGTCCTAAGCCTCAGAGACGAGTATAAGGACGACATAGAAATACACCTCGGTCTGGAGACAGAGTACTATCCTGACTATTTTGATGCGCTGATAGACATACTAAAGGACTATCCCATCGAGTATATGCTGCTCGGTCAGCACATGCTGGACAGCGAGATCGGTGCTGTAGGCAGCGGTGGCCCCACGGACGACGTAGCTCTGCTTCGCAAGTATATAGATCAGTGTATAACAGGGCTCAGCACAGGTCACTTCCTGTACCTCGCCCATCCCGATCTGATGTGCTTCATGGGTCCTGACGATGTCTACGAGGCAGAAATGTCACGGCTCTGCGGCTTCTGCATAGAGAGGGCTATCCCTGTCGAGATAAATCTCCTTGGGCTCAAGGAGGGTAGAGCCTACCCGTCCGAACGCTTCTGGAAGCTTGCAGGACGACTCGGCTGTACAGCCGTGCTTGGCATGGACTGTCATCACGTCGAAAATGTATACCGACCGGAGCTTATCGCACAGGGCGAAGCCTTCGCGGCCAGATGCGGTGTGACACTTACAGAGGCTCATCTTTAATACTGCAGTGTCAGTTTCAGCAGCCTTTTACAAGGCAAGGTATATGCTTACAACAGCAGTAGCTATGAAGCATCAAAAATACGGAGAGTACTATGAACACACCGGAGCTAACTACCCTCTGCTACATAGAACGCGGTGACGAGGTTCTCATGCTGCACAGAGTTTCCAAGAAACATGACATAAACAAGGACAAGTGGATAGGTGTAGGCGGACACCTGCTGGAGTGTGAATCTCCCGAGGAGTGTCTGCTTCGTGAGGTCCTCGAGGAGACAGGACTTACACTTACAAGCTATAAGCTGAGAGGAGTCATAACATTTATATCGGGAGATACGATAGAATATATGGCACTCTTCAGTGCAGATTCATTTACAGGAGAGCTAACCGCATGCGACGAAGGCGTACTCGAGTGGATACCGAAGGATGAGGTCATGGAGCTTAACCTCTGGGAAGGTGACAAAATCTTCCTGAGGGAGCTATGGAGTCACGACAGCTTCTTCACACTGAAGCTCGTTTATAACGATGACGGCACACTGGCTGAGGATGTACTGAAGTTATACTGATACAATATACTTGCGAGTTATGTCAACTGTGCTTTGTTGGCACTCCCTGCATTATTGCCTGTATATCCATACAAAGGTTTCACAAATTTATAAAACATAGTGGCAAAGGAAACAAGAAATGAGTAATGATTATATCATAAAAGGAATCACAACAAACGGTATGATAAGATTTGCGGCTGCAACCACAAGAGATCTGGTTGAGGAAGCGCGCAGCATACACGACACAAGCCCTGTCTGCACGGCTGCACTCGGCAGACTTCTCACAGCAGGCGCTATGATGGGTACCTTCATGAAGGGTGACAGCGATATGCTGACACTCTCCATCCGCGGCGACGGTCCCGCACAGGGACTGACAGTTACAGCCGACTCCGCAGCAAATGTAAAGGGCTTCATCTACAACACAAATGTTGAGCTGCCACCCCGCTCAAACGGACACCTCGACGTTGGCGGTGCCGTAGGTCACGGTACTCTCTCCGTCATAAAGGACATCGGTCTGAAGGAGCCTTACGTGGGACAGGTCGATCTGATAAGCGGTGAGATAGCCGAGGATATCACAGGCTACTATGCCATAAGTGAGCAGGTGCCTACCGTTACAGCACTCGGTGTTCTGGTCGGCACAGACATAACTGTACAGTGTGCAGGCGGCTTCATCATCCAGCTCATGCCCGGTCACTCCGAGGAGGACATCACCCGTATAGAAAGCGGTCTCACCCGCTTCACCTCTATCACAGACGAGCTGAGCGGTGGCAAAGCTCCCGAGGACATCATCTTCGAGATACTCGGTCCCGACATCTCCATAGACGAGACAGTTCCCACGGCATACAGCTGCAACTGCAGCCGAGAAAGAGCCGAGCGAGCCCTCATATCAGTCGGCAAAGACGAGCTCCTAAAGATGCGCTCCGAAGACGAAAATGTCAACATCCACTGCGACTTCTGCGGCAAGGACTACAAATTTATAATTTCCGATGACGGTAGCATTTCATAACTCATGACTTATGAAACAATACATCAGAATCACTGATGATGCATAAAAAACAGTCATATTTCGTCAACAAGGGTGTGTGTGCTGTTGCATAAGCAGACTGTAAGGAGACGTCGGTACTTAGTGACAGCCGAGCCATAGGCGAAGGTTGAACTTAGTACCGTTACGTCGACGCCCAAGGCGAATCAGGCCGTTACCTGCGTAGCAGGTCACGGCTCCGTGCGAAGCACGGATGCAATCTGCGAAGCAGATTCTTTCTGCAAGCGCAGCGCAGCAGAAACTGCGATACGCAGTATCGCAGGCACAGAGCCGGGTCTGCGTTGCAATACGCACCACACCCGGACGAAATATGACGTCCGTGATCATAAGTCATAACTTTTGAACACGACAAAAATGCCCCTCCGGTCATCCGGAGGGGCTGTCTCTATATCCACCTATTTATCAACCAAGCTATGTCGAACCGCCTACGCCTCAGCGCCCGCCTTCTTCTCCTTAACCTGATTAACAAGCGTCTTAAACGCATCGATTGCTATAACAAGAGCAAGTACAACCAAGAGCACTGCTATGGCTGCCTGGACTACCATCCAGCCCTTATCGGCACCGGCGGGATCAGCAACAACCTTAATCTTAGCGATGATTGTCTGGCACAGTGATGATATCGTAACGATAAGCATAAATACCATCGGGATGTAGAACATCTTGTTGTTCTTTCCTACGGAACCAAGCCATGTACATACTGCAATGAGTCCTACTGCTGCAAGCAGCTGGTTAGCTGCACCGAAGAGCGGCCATATCTTTGTATAGCCTGTAAGTCCGAGAGCGATACCAAGTACAACCGTAAGGATTGTAGCGAAGTAAGGATTAGCAAGCACCTTCTTGGCACCTGTGAGGTCCTCAGGCTGCTCACCCTTCTTAAGCCAGAACTCCTGGAACATATATCTTGCAAGACGTGTAGCTGTATCAAGTGATGTAAGGCAGAATACCGATACTGCAAGCACGAGCATGTTGTACATAACCTTAGCTACGCCGTCACCTGCAAATGTACCTACCATCTGTGACACACCTGTAGCAAATACAGCTGTGGGTGATGCAAGACCTGCTCCTGCAAGTCCACCCTCAGATGCCGCTGCATCCTGTATCTTATCCCAGCAGAAGCCTACTGCACAGAGAGATACAACTGCAACTACGCACTCGATAAGCATCGAGCCGTATGAAATCATCTGAGCATCCTTCTCGTTATCTATCTGCTTAGAGGTTGTACCTGATGATACAAGTGAGTGGAAGCCTGATATAGCTCCACATGCAATAGTTACGAAAAGTGCAGGGAACAGTGTTCCCGTTGTGAAAAGCCCGTTTGATGCAGGTGCCGTAAGTGAGCCGAGGAATGCAGGCATACTGTCAAGGTTAGCCTGTCCCATGAATGCACATCCGATGATACCTACAACAGACACTATAATCATAAAGTAAAGCAGGAAGCTTGAGAGATAATCTCTCGGCTGGAGCAGAATCCATACCGGAGTTACGGAAGCTACTGCTATATATATACCCAGCAGCCACATCCAAGTGTTATATGTGAGTGCGATGGGATGCCAGTTAAGACCAATCACTGTGATAAGTATGATACCGATGATACCGACGATAGTCGAAACGACTACATTTACATTGAGACGGTATACCATGATACCGAAGATAATAGCAAGTACGATGAAGAGCAGTGATATCATAGCTGTAGATGTGTTAGCATCGTAAGCTGCCTCTGATACAGCTGCACCTGCCATGGTTGTTACGCCGAAGGTACTTGCAACGATTGATGCAAATGCTGCGACTACGAGAAGCAGTGTCAGATAACCGAATACAAGGAATATCTTCTTTGTCTTCTCACCCATGGTGTCTGCGATAACCTCACCGATGGACTTACCGTCATTTCTCATGGATGCAAACAGCGCACCGAAGTCATGAACTCCACCGAAGAATATACCTCCGATAAGAACCCAGAGAAGTACGGGTACCCAACCGAAGATAGCTGCCTGTATAGGACCGTTTATAGGGCCTGCACCGGCGATTGATGAAAAGTGATGTCCCATAAGTACAGGTGCCTTGGCAGGTACGTAGTCCATGCCGTCCTGGAACCTATGAGCAGGTGTTTCTCTTGACGGATCTATGCCCCACTTCTTAGCGAGCCAGCCGCCGTAGCATACATAGCCGATAACAAGAACTATGATGCTGATGATAAGTATAACTGCTGCGTTCATTATCTCTTTTCCTCCTAACTTTAGCAGTATGTATATTATGGAACTTGCATTCCTTAATATCTGATTAAACCTTATATCACTTCTTGCAGCTTCCCTTTACTGCAGCGTTTCACGAAGCATCTTCGCTATCGGTCTTGCCGCACCGTTTGTGTATACAGCAGCTCTTGAGAGGTCAACCACAGCCATACGTCCGTCGGCCACACCGCGAAATGTAAACGCGTAGCTCTTACTGAATCTATAGCTCTTCACCGCCTTCCTGACTGCCTCACTCACCTCACCGTCGGAGATAATAACAACAGTGAGATATGTATACATATGATCCTTACGCGGGTACTTCTCACCTCCGCGCGCCTTCTCCGGCTCCATATAGTCCGATATAACGCTCTTCATCTCGTCTATCAGCTTCTCATCGACCTTCTCTACACACACAAACAGCGTATGTTCAAACGCCTCCGTCTTCCAGAGCTGTGCACTTCTTACGAGCACATACTTCTCACTCAGCGATGAAAATGATGCATATGCAGCGTAGTCTCTATCGTGATAGCTGTAAGGGCTTTCAATATCAAACGCCCCTCTGTACTTCTCAAGTATCTTATCCAGATATTCCTTTGAATTCATAATTCATCCATTCAAAATGTTACCAAAATGTTGGTTTGACTTAAATTTTTCATTAAATCTTAAAAAATTCTTAAGAACTTTAACTAAGATAAGCCCTCACATACCTTTTGTCAAGCTTACACAACAAAAAGCGGCAAACTTTTATGCATGTCCGCCGCTTTTTATCACATATATTCAGTTTATTCGGTATTTATTCACATTTTATGCACTTATACTGTGATACCACTTACATTACATCCCAGTAGCCATCGAGTGTAGCGAAGTAGTCATCCAGAGTCTCGGCACGTCTTATCTCAAGCACGGATCCGTCCTCTCTCAGAAGCAGCTCGCTCGACCACAGACGACCGTTATAGTTATAGCCCATGGCGAAGCCGTGCGCTCCGGTATCATGGATTACGAGATAATCTCCCATGTCAATCTTCGGAAGTTTTCTATCCACCGCAAACTTATCGTTATTCTCACAGAGAGAGCCCGTTACGTCATATATATGGTCACAGGGGCTGTCCTCCTTACCGAGTACGGTTATATGATGATAAGCACCATACATAGCAGGTCTCATCAGGTTAGCCGCACAGGCGTCCACTCCGATATACTCCTTATATATATGCTTCTCATTTATAGCCTTGGTTACGAGATGTCCATAGGGTGCGAGCATATACCTACCAAGCTCCGTATAGAGTTCTACATCGCCCATATCTGCAGGTACGAGTATCTCATCATATACCCTGTGCACTCCCTCACCGATGGCTGCGATATCGTTCGGCTCCTGGTCAGGCTTATACGCCACACCGATTCCACCGGAGAGATTTATAAATGACAGCTTAACTCCCGTCTCCTCCTTGATTCTGACAGCCAGCTTAAAGAGGATACCCGCAAGTGTCGGATAGTACTCATTAGTTACGGTATTGCTTGCCAGAAATGCATGCATACCGAACTCCTCAGCCCCCAGCTCCTTCAGTCTCTTATATGCCTCAACTATCTGATCCTCGGTCATGCCATACTTAGCATCCCCCGGGTCATCCATTATCGTATTCGCTATGGAGAACTTACCGCCCGGATTAAAGCGGCAGGATATACGCTTCGGGATACCTACGCACTCCTTCAGGATATCAATCTGTGTGAAATCATCGAGATTAATCGTAGCACCGAGCCTATTGGCATAGACAAACTCCTCTGTCGGCGTATCATTTGATGAGAACATGATCTCACCTCCCACGATGCCACATCTCTCAGACATCACAAGCTCAGCTAGAGACGAGCAGTCAGTGCCACAGCCCTCCTCATGCAGTATCTTCAGGATAGAGGGGTTCGGTGTCGCCTTCACAGCGAAGTACTCCTTATAGCCCCTGTTCCACGAAAATGCCCTGTAGAGGGCACGTGCATTCTCACGGATACCCTTCTCATCATATATATGAAACGGCGTCGGATAAGTCTTCACTATATCCTCCACCATCTCCTTAGTTACAAACGGTGTCTTCATAATCGGTCCATCCTTTCTGAAATTTCCTCATATACTCTATATTTTCAAATCTTCCTTGTCAACCAAACTTTTGATTATAACCCAATCAGACTTGGATCCTGCGCCCAGGTATGTGATGCTGTCATATGTTTTCTGAAAACATATGATACTATCCGAATCACAGCAAAAAAGCCCCGAGAACGCAGCCTTACGCTCCCGGGACCGTATACTCTATAAACCCTTTACTTTTAGAAACGCTTCTTCTTTCCGGCCGTTACCACTATACCCATAAGTGATGTAAGCATCATCAGGAATATCGTAAACAGCGCCACATCATCAGCTGTACGTACGCCCTGTACTGCTGTCGTAGTGTTTGTTGAAGTGCTTGTAGTTACATCTGCTGACTGCGCCGTGGTGTTTGAAGATGTTGTCGAGGCATTGGAACTCGTACCGGAACCACCGCCTGTAGACACCTTCGTCCACTGTGCATACAGTATCACCGCACCACCGGCTGTTGATATGAGGTTCTTAACCTCCGCAGCATCACTGTACGCCGTACCACTTCCGTCAGCCACAGTATTCCAGCCGCTAAATGTATATCCATCCCTCGTGAATGCATTTGCCGTCAGATTAGCAGCTGTATCATACGTCATCGACTGGCTGCTC
>Ga0065711_1000973_pt1 | contig 58655 bp, 35 predicted proteins | sample Hoacrofraction12_FD_59098 | JGI IMG/M metagenome (GOLD analysis project Ga0065711, IMG submission 59098) | Hoatzin crop microbial communities from Cojedes, Venezuela - Epithelial fraction 12 v2 (version 2) | ecosystem: Host-associated > Birds > Digestive system > Esophagus > Crop | place... | reverse complement strand
AGGATCCCACTGGCCTTCTTGGCAGCCAGGGCACACTGCTGGCTCATGGTTAACCTGTCATCCACCAGGACACCCAGGTCCCTCTCCACAGAGCTGCTCTCCAGCAGGTGCACCCCAAGCCTGTACTGGTGCATGAGGTTGTTCCTCCCCAGGTGCAGGACCCTGCATTTGGCTTTGTTGAACCTCATCAGCTTCCTCTCTGCCCAACTTTCCAGCCTACGCAGGTCACGCTGAATGGCAGCACAGCCTTCCGGTGTGTCTACCACTCCTCCCAGTTTGGTGTCATCAGCAAACTTGCTGAGGGTACATTCTAAGTCTTCATCCAGGTCGTTGATGAAAAAGTTAAACAAGACTGGGCCCAGTACTGACCCCTGAGGGACACCACTAGTTACAGGCCTCCAACTAGACTCAGCGCCGCTGATGACAACCCTCTTGAGTTCTGCCATTCAGCCAGTTCTCAAGCCACCTCACCCACCAGTCCTCCATCCCACGCTTCCTGAGCTTCCCTAGGAGGATATTATGGGAGACTGTGTCGAAAGCCTTGCTGAAGTCGAGGTAGAAAACATCCACGGCTCTCCCTTCGTCTACCCAGCCAGTCATGTCATCGTAGAAAGCTATTAGATAAGCACTGTACAAAAATCCATAAAAACAGCAATTGCAGGGAAAGGGCAGAGTTGTCCCAAAGGTTTGGGAATAGGAACCCCAAGCTGTGGATCACACCTAATAACTCTTGGTATGTGGGAAATTGAGAATTGTCTTAAATGTTCCTTTCTTGGGGGAATTTAGAGCCATTCGGGATCTTTGGAAATTCACATCCAGAACTAGACTGAGCTCTATGAATCACTGTCTGAGCATATTTTGGTTAGAAAACAAAAAAATTGCAGGTGGTGCAAGCTCCCTTTATGAGGGGTGGTAATGTCCTGTAGTGGCCTGTGGCCCCTTTTGTAAGAGAGTTAGGGTCAGCCTGAATCACGGCGCATCCCTTTCTCGCTTTGAACCATGAAGATTAGCTCTTTGCCCTTTAAAAGGAGATCTGACCTGGTCTGCAACGAATATACTAGTTACCTGGGGAAATGCTGGCAATTCCTAATTTTTTCACAGCCGTTAATAAATCTGCCTTTCCAAACAAACAGAAGCAAATTTCTTTTCCTTCTCCAATGAACCCCTGGAGGCAAGTGTGGATTCTGCATGTAAATGTGCTTTGATCCCGTTTTGAAGTGTTGTTTTTTCTCCCTCTCGCTTATTGTTTGGTTCAGCAGCATAAACACTTCACCTGCTTCCCCAGCCCGAACTCTTCTATAGCAAGTCTCTCTCTGTGTGAAATTACCAGCTGAGCAGAGGATGCCCCCAGGTATTTAAAAGCTGACCAAACAGTCCAGTCAAAACCAACCTGCAACCCCATGCCCTGCTTGTTTGAGGAACCCAGCTATAAAAAATTTTGTCGGCTTTCGCTATGGGACTGGACGTATCTGCTACTAACCCATACTCCGCTTCATTCAGCCCATCTCATTCTCATCCTGCAGGCATCCCTCGGGTGTAAGGCGGGCACAAATCACAATGGGACTTTAGGCATCTCCTTGTCCCTTATGGAAAGCAGCACTGGCTGGTGGGTCAGCTGGCTGAGGAAGATTGTGCCGAGTATCTTGTGCGGTGACTTGAGCCATTTCCAATGTGATTTTGTTGGAGATGTTGGAGGAGGTTTCTTCTGTCTGCCCATTGCTTGGGTGGCCCTTGTGAGAAGTCCAGCCATGACACTATCCTTTCTCTGCCTGCAGCCCCTTAGCTACAGTGAAGCCCAGGGATGGAGAAGGAGTTGCAGAGAGGGTCTCCATGCTGGAGTCTGGGCAGCGTTGGTCAGATCTGGGGAAAATCACCAGAAAGCCATAGGATCTCTTTTTTGCTGTGTTTTCAGAAACAACTGCGTGTCTTTAGACTTGCTTGTTTTGTGGCTGTGTTCTGCTCTGGTGTTGTGGACTCTTGAGATCAGTAGAATGAGATTGAGAAAGAACTGATGATACTGCTCTGTAGGAGGAATATAGAGTTTGATCCTTATGTGTTTTTATTTGTAACACCTCTAATTTATGCCGTAGCTTTCTACTGCTTACTAAATATGGCTTTCAAACTGGAGGCTTTTAGGTGTTTTAGGTTCATACATTCACTGCTAAAAACTGAGGTTGGAGGATAGAATGAATAGATATTGCTTGATGTTTTTAAACAGTCACCGAGGACATACACTTGTTTTGGCTAAATTGATATAGTAAACTACAGTAGTGACATTTTAAAGGTAGGTGGCTCTGGGGCTTTGTGATAAAATCACACACTCTGTCTAGGATCCGGAAATAATTTGCTATGTGTTTAAGGGATAACTTCCCTCAAAGTAGGTAGCAGTTTTATCATTAGATAAATCAATCCTGTATTATCAGAGACTAATCAGATGATTGCATGTAAAATTACAAGCCAGAAATACTAGCCATGTTTGGTTTTGTCTTGCTTGCAGTAGTTACTAAACACTTAATGAGAGAACTATGGCGTGTCAGGTGCTGAGCAGTGGCCAGGTATGTGTTGGGTACCTTGTGTTTGCACACCCAGCGCACACTGATACGTGTTATCCACCCTGAGGAGCAAAGTCCTTGGTAATGCGTGCTATGAACTCTGAGATGGTGATTCAGGTCCAACTCCAGTTATGTGTCAAGGAACCAAGATATGGATCTGGTGTTGGCACCTGCTCACTTCAGTGATTTAAAAAACTGCATCCTCAAACATACATTCACAAATATATTTTAGGCTGTTGAATCCCAGGCACTGATCTCTCTTGAGTGAGTTATTTCTTTTACTTGTGTCGAAAGGAAATGCTGAATTTCATAGCTTTCATTTATGCCATTAATGAGGTACAATTTTTTACTAATAGGCACTAACAGGCACTTGATCACACAGATTAAGATCTTTAAGGTTTAATATGTGTAATTGCCAAATAATTCAGTTCTTGACAGTGATAGAGGGAGAGAAGCAGGTACCCCGTGTTCCCTTCCAGTCCCAAAGCATTCCTTCAGAGGGAGAGAGCAGCAGCCCAGGGATGGTTGTGCTCTCCCTGTCCTGAGCCTCTGAGAGGTTTGAAACTGAACCCCACATCTTGTCTAGTTTGCAATGGAGGGAAGCAGAGGCCCAGTTGTGTGTAGTCCCAAACTCTGGAAGATATGGGACTATAATCAAGTCATGTTTCTTGACTAATCATTCTGAAATGTGGCAATACCTTCTGGCTTCAGACTTATTTTCATTATCTTTCTTTGAAAGTCCATCCTCTGTCTGAGGATGGAACCCCCTAGAGACGACTTAGTGATATCTTCATTCAGTTAAAAGATGAAGAATCATTCCTTATTGTAAAAATTGGTGATTATTGCCAAGAAGTCCCAGCAAATGTTGCACAACCTTGTAAGAAACATCCCTTTTTCTTCAGTTCAACAGCTTCTGTATGACCAAGTCCTCATGGATGGCCTGCTACTTCGTTAGCACAGTGTGAATCATTCCAGCAGCGCCTTTCCCATGCCATATGGCTCCCTAATGCGCTCGCCATGATAATGTGCCGACAAACAGCAGGTGCCACTGGGTGGAAAATGAGAGATTTGCAAAGCTTTCCACTCACCAGCTGGACACATGCATATCTGAGTCATTAAATGGCTGTTGCAGAGTGGTTTTCTGAACTGCAAATTGGTTCCGATGGGAGTTTGTGATACCATCTGGGGTAAGAGAAGAGCAGGTTATGTTTTCTTTCATTTAAGTCTGAGTCCCTCCTAATCCTTTGCTTAGAAATAGTTGGGGATTGCAGTGGCAGTTCAGACTATATAGAAGTGCAGCTCTTCCCATTGGTAGTACTACTACCACTACCATTCCCAGATGGTAGTAGTCCTTCACCGGGGGACTGCCACCACTTGGGGTGAGCAGTTGTTTCAGGAAAAAGTAGCATCTCATTTGTTATCTGCTGTAACAGAGTCAAAGGTTCTGAACTGCTTCAGCCTGACTTCTACATGTCTACTGTCTGACCTAGGTTAGCAAGTGCTGTAGATGCAGTCCAGTTTTACACAAACAACACAACTGGCCCCCTTGAGAGAGGAAGATTGTTTGTACCTAACTCAGAACCAGCTGAGCCTTCAAAATGCTAGAGGTGGTGGCAAACATTCAGCCATCATTGGTGCTTAGCTGCTCAAATCTACCCAAAGGTGCATGCAGAGGAAGGAAATACATGTTGTATGTGCACATGTAAGCCTGGTTGCTAGAGCGAAAGTAATATACAGCAAAGAATTCAATCTGTTGCTAATATTTGGTGAATATGTCTTTTCGGGACATGGTTTAGCAGGCATGGTGGTGTTGGGTTGATGGTTGGACTTGATGACCTTATAGGTCTTTTCCAGCCTTAATGATTCTATGACTGTATGAACATATCTAACCCCAGAGTACCGTGATGGTTGGCATATCAGACTGAGACACAAGCATGCATGGGAAGGTGGGCTGGCATTGAGGCTGGAGTTTTATTGGTTTCTTTCCTGTTTAAATGAAACTATGTCGGGCTGTGTGTAAGCTACTTTCATGACTGTTAGTTAGCCTAGTGAGGCATAGGCGTTAAAGCACTTCAGGGCCCTTTCTGTTCAAACAGAGGTGGACTGTTGTCTGCTAATGGATGTGGCTGAGGTGCAGTGGCTTGTTTCCTTCTTTGTCATTTACAGTGCTCATCCATCAACTCTACTAAGGTGAAATTAAAGTCTAGGGTTTATAAGCCATTTAATTAAAAAAGAGTCAAGAAATGCATTAATGAGCCTATGACAACGGATGTTTTTGTAATGCAGACAAAATATAGTTTAATATTAAGCACGAGAGGAAAGAAGTCAAAGGCCAGATATCAACAGTTTTGTTTGTACAGATAAGAAATCTTCTAAGAAAGGCTATGTGCATTCCATAGTCCATGAGCTGGGGAGGGTGTGTTTTGTCACACGATGGCACCTTTTGAAGAGGTTTGCCTTGGTGGAGAAGAGCTTGGGATGCATCTACAGATAAGGAAGAAAATCTGTGAAATTTAACTTACATGAGAAACTCACTACTTGGAGACAAAATTTGGCATCTTTATTTGAAGGAGTGTCTGAGGCCAGTGTTCAAAAGAAGTACAGGGATGGAGGGATGTGTGGACTGCTTTTTATTTTTTTTTCTTTCTTCACTAAAAAGGCATGACTAGAAGGTAGATGTTTCTTTTTGGTCACTCAAATCATTCCTAGTCCTTTGAAGAGTCATAAGATTAAAAATACGTTGGATAATGTTGCTGTCAACATTTAATGCGTGGTTGAAATGTTTGGTCTGGTACAGGAAGTGGTGGTTGTGCTGCATGACTGTTTCTCCTCTGTGGAAAAACTGCAGCTAGTTGTCAGTGGAGCTTCGAGAAATTTATTCCTAATGGAAGGAATTGCCCATTAGGAATGGGCCCAAATAACTGGGATAAGTGGAAGAGGAGACCGCTCTAGGACCTACTAGAAAAAGCATCCTTAGACGGGCAGCAATGTTGACCGTATCTTAAATTGATTGAAATCTGGAATCTGAAATTGTGAGCAAACATATTTGAATTTTTTTCTGCCTGGTTTTCTGGATGATGGCTTTCCCCTATTATGAGATACCACTGCCTTTGCTGGGCAGTGTGTCCTCAGCTATCCAAATAAGCACTACTCTCCAGGTTTGGGATACCAGAAAGGCATTATCTGGGCAGGCGAGACAATATTATTGCACCTCATTGGCATTTAAGAAATCACTGACAACTGTTGCAGGAAACCTGAGCTTGCCAGGTACGTGGTGTAACCTCATGTAACATCCTCTGAGCTCTGGGTGTTTGAGATGCTGCCCATTCCTCTTGCCTCTCTGTGTGCTCCTAGGGAGTCCAGATAATGGGAGGGAAAGCCCTGCAGCAGTCCAGTTTCTCTGACTGTGGGATGTACTGCACAAGTTGAAATCCTCCACTCAAGACTTGTTTTTCATGGCCAAGTTGATGTTCCTATGTGTGTGTATATATACACACGCAAAATGTGAATCTTCCTGTATTGGTACTTGACCTGGAGCCTTCTGTTCTTTGCACTGTTTTCACTTAGTATCCCCCTTTTACATAGGCAGAAATTCAGTGCGTTCTTGTCAGGAGGTGTGACACCATCTCACTTCTTGTGTGATGCTGTTAATATATAGCTGGGAAAAATCATGTAGTAAAAGACCTTGGCCTTGAGCAGCAAGTCAGTGCTGCTGGAGATCTGCCTGCGGTGAAAAGCAGGCAAGTGACACCTAGAGCCTGCAGCACCCAGGGATGTGAAATTATAATGTCAAGTGGTTTATGTATTGGGTTTTTGTGGGTTTTTTGTTTTGCTGATTTTGTTTGTTTGATTGGGGGAAAGTTTTTTGTTTTTTTGTTTTGTGTATTTTTTTTTTTTTCTTAGGAGATAATTTTAAGCTGGATATCTGCAGCAGAAAGACAGAAGTCCTGGCCTGTCTTTTGTGTCATGGAAAGGTTAGACGAAACTGCAAAAGTCGGCCCATGTTCAGAGGGTTGACAGAGTAGCAGCAACTGCAGGTTTTCTCTATATGGGCAGCTAAACATGCCCCCGGCAGAGCCTAGCCTTCTGCACAGCCTCCTGTGCATTAGAACCAGGAGCCCAGCCCAAAGAGAATTAATGGAAGAAAGGGAGATTGTTGCTTAGTTTTGGATTGGGTCTGTTTCCAGAAAAGACCTTTGACATCAGGCATTTAATCCGAGAGCTTGAGGTTGCTCGTCTGTGACGAGTTTAATAACTCACTTCTGCCATTTAATTTAACTCAGTTTTATCTCCAGCTTCTGCTGTGGACTTGTGCCCGTCCGTAACTAGTTACAGCAATATTCAGTAAACTATTCTAAGCTGAACTGGCAGAAAATTCTGTGTATAGACACTTGGGCTAGTTTGACAAGGCTGACACCATATCACATCTCCATCTGCACTTTATGGAGCTGTGCATATGGACATCTCCATATGTGCATAAAGAACAGTGCATGGGTCCCCAGGTCACATGCACGTGAGCTCTGTTGTCCTCGACAGAGGGAGGTGACACTTCAGCACTGCTCCCAGACGTTTCTCAAACCCTCACCAGGCAGGGGGTTAGGCTGGCATCATTAGATCTCTTTCTGCAGTCCTTGCCTGCCACCAACTTGATTGTCCGTCTCCAGCTTATTTATTGTCCTTTGTAATTGGCTTTTTGCAAATTTGTTTGGTTGTCTTTTGGAATATAATAAATGAAACAGATGAAGGTGACTTGGAGTAATGATTCTCTGGTGGGTTAATGGGGCCCTTCCAACAAGCACAGAGTGATTATAAACAGTAAGTCCAATTAGGAACATGGGTAACAGTTCTGGGGAGAGATATGCTTCTATATTTTCTGAACTGTGATACGTTTCCTCCCTTGCAGAGCTTGGTGTGCTTAGCTTTCCTGCATTCGTGCATCTCGTAGGAGGGAAAAATGCCCATAAATACTGGGCAATGTCCCCTGTCAAGTAACGAAAATTGTGTGTTTTGACTTTTCGACCACTAGCCCTGTGGATTGCAATAGGATCCTCCAGGAGGAGGGGGGGAATTTATCAATGTCTAGGGAAGTGAAATGGAAAAAAAATAAAATAAAAAATGAGGAACAGAGAAATTTGTAGGCCAAAAAAAGCAATGGCATTAACAATGAAGGGCTCCAGAGGGGATGTGTAGCAGGAAGCTGACTCATGAGCACAGGAGGCTGAGGCTGGGTCTAGGAGATCAGGAGGGAGGTGGTAGCATGGGCTTTGGCCGGGGAGGTTTTGGAGAAGGCACAGTATGTGAAGAAGAGGGTCAGAATTGTCTTTTAAATGCTGATAAATATTACAGGGTTTATTAGTCACCTAGACTGCAGGGCTGGCATGAGATCTGAGGTGTATAATCTAAGTGGATGGACTGGGGAGTAGCCGGGGAAAGCCCCACTGTGCACAGAGGCGAGGGCAGAAGGTGGCTCCAGCGGTGTTCCTGTGGTGGTAAATCGGAGAGCTTTGCTTTATAGTCTAGTTATTGTAGCATTTAATAGCAAACCTCTTAATGCAGCAGGCAGTAGACTGGACTTCTCAGACTCTGAAAATCTGCAAGTTGCTTTGCCTCTTTCTGTTTTATTGGCCCCAGCCATAAAATCATGCTGACTGGTATGTATTGCTGGCTTATAAAGCGCTCGGATGTCTATGGGCAAAAAACACTAGACAGGAATAGACTGAAAAATCTCCTCTGCACTTTATTGGCAGTACGTACCAAGAAATGGGCTACGAAAGTGATTATGTACTTCAGATGATGGAGCCTGTTATTGATGCAAAGGAGGCACTGTCAGACATAAAATATTGCAAAAAGTATAAATCCAAGTACCGTGTGAGTCTTTGATGTAAATGAGACAAAAAGAGCAGGAATGGGAAATAAACAGGGTCATATTTTGCTAGTTTTTCACAAAGCAGATGCTGCTGACAGTAAATGAGGCAAGACAGAGCTGTAAGATGGCAACTGATTTGCCTGCCAGGTATTTGCTACCAAGGAAAATACTCTGCTCTGTGCCAGGCTGACTGTGCTGGGGACATGGCTCCAGTTACTTGGTTAAATACTCCCCTGCATAGCTGACTCGTGTCATTTGTGCGGCAAGGAGTGATAAAGTGCTGGGAGCCATGATAAGTTAAGGTCACAATCATAAAATTTGCTAAGTAAACTGTTAAACGTAACAGTATGCATGAAGAGGGGTCCCTAGTTGGGCTTTGGGAGGTGAACCAACAGGCAGCGGGTCATTTGGGCAGGGAAAATGCCAAGCCCTGAAGTAGTCTGCTAGAAATACACTTATGGGGCAAGGACTTTTGCAAAAATAAGCCTGGGTGCCAAAGCAAATGACTGTGTGGTAGTGTGCCTAAAGCAAAGGCTGAGGCTGGGATCTGCCTGCCAGCTCCCTGTGGGGAGAAGGCATGAGGCAAGGTGGGGGGCTCGTGCCAAAGCCCTTACTGGTTTTCTTTAGGTGGGGTGGGTAATTCCGAGCGTGTTGTTGCAAAGAAGGGGCTGAATCCTGAGCAGGAAAAGGAAGGAGGAGAGGGTCTGTAGGTGTAGAGGAGCTGGTGTGGACAGGCTGTGATCCATAATCTAGGCTGGAGGGGAGCTGCCAAATGTGGCTCCAAGGTAAATGAGCACCATGAAGTTGTGCTGCTCTAAGACCACCGCAACAGGAATACTCCGCAACAAGGTTTTAAAGGTCAAAGATGTGCAAAGAGGAAAGGTGTCCCCAGGGTAAGTGAGGAAGGGGCACAGACTCTCAGCTTTCACACTGAGAAGAATTTGATAGCCGTGTAAGTCTCTGTGGTCAGGGCACTTCTGTCTGCTGTGGGGCTCACTTAGAGCAGTGATGCAGGAAGATATTTCAGACCAGAAACAACTTTTAGTTAAAAATGAGCTCCAAATCAGAGCAAAACAGACACCTGAAAAGTCACTTAAAGACAAAGGAAGGGCAAGGCAAGGAGTAAAAAGCAGAAAGGGTAGAAGGCAGCAGGTAGGTAGAAGGTGGGAATTAAAGAAAAATGCTCAAGAAATGTTGCTTGTCAGGCGCTGTCCCTGTAAGATATTTGTGTTTAGCTTGCTCACTGAAACCTCACTGCTACAGCAAAAATGAAATTCCCTCTCCATCAGTTCCTCTTGTAATTAAACAGTTTGAAAGAATCCACCTGAAATCCCCAAACCACTTTGTGGTACTCAGCCTCCTCTCTTCCCGGACTGGTAGCACGTCAGAAGGGTTTCGGGACTTGGCCGGCTTTGCTGTGAGTTGTCTCTGATTCATCTTTAATCAGAACTTGGATAGAAGACACTGGGTCCGAGCCCAAACCACCAACACTCAATTGAATATTATAGTTCAGAAGGCTGTGCTTAATCAGAGTTTGGGTACAGGTGGCTGTATTTTTCCCAGTCTCCGGACTAATTATCTTTTATTAGTTGTCTTTGGTCTCGATACCCTGTACCTAACTTGTTCTGTAGGAATGCAAATGTGGTTTAGCATGGCTTGAGCTCTTCTCTCCCCCTGAAATGTTTTGGGTTAATGGAAGTCACTCCTGTTTTCCTTTTAATTTCCTGCGTTACTTTGCAGCTTTGATGCCCTGCTTGGTGCCCATGCTGCTGCGTCTATCTCAGGCCAGGAATGGCATGTGTCAGCTAAAACTGCTCTGCCCATGTCCTGGCTGTGGGAGCAGAGTGTCCCACAGCTGAGAGCAGCCCTGTGTCCCCACAGGCTCCTCCAGCAGCGTTACCCTCTGCACCGTTGGGTAGTGGCTGGACTGGTTCCATCGGGACAGCTATCTAACCCCATGTCCGCACAGGCTGTCTACAAACTAATAGGCTGAAATGAAGAGCGCTGGCTGTGTCCTAATTTTGGTTCCTTGAGTGGTACCTGAAAGGGAGGAGGCTTTTATTCCCTGGGCAAAACCTATTCACTAATTTCAGATGTGATTCATTTTCCAAAGAGATAAATATTGCTATGGGTTTTACACTGTAACCACAGAGCTGAGCAGATACCTGGGATCTGATCCAACGTCACATTTTGTCTCTGCATACTATCTCTGCGTTGTCTGGGAACGCTCACTCCGGGAGCTATTTTGGGAGAGACGCGCTGCGAGAGCCCGGGGCTGTGCAGCACTGTGCCGGCTGCGGGGCCGGAGTGCACGGGATGCTGCTTTCTCAGCACCCCCAGCCTGCGTCGCATCGCAGCTGGTTAGAGAGAAGGCTTAATCTGAGCTTGCGGTGAGCTGATTCTGTGCTGTCTGGAGTTTTGATTATGTCATGAGTTATGACACCGTTCATCCCCCACGCTTCAAAGTGCTACCGAAGTATTTTTCATCCTTTCTTATTCTTCATCTGGCAACTCTTAAACTGGTATTTTTTTTAGTGCACACCACTTCCCAGGCTGGTTTGATTCCTTGGACCTTGGTGATGTTGCATCAGGGCACAGAATAGCAACCTCGTTCACAGTAATCAAAATAAAAGTGACACAGGCAGTTAATCAAGAGGAGTCAAGTGGGGTCAAAGTGTTTCCAGCCATTTTGCATAAGCAAGATACAAGGTTTAAATCTTGCTGCTGAACAAGATTAAATGCGGCTGCGGCCTCTTCCACCATAGGAATTCTGACATCCCTACGTGAAAATGCTGGATGTTTTTCTCTCGCCTTAGCCTTGTGAAGTGTGGCAGCCAAAGTCATCAGCCGGAAAGCGCTTGATTCATTTTATCCAGGGGTCAAACACACACGGCAGTCTGGACCTATCCCGTGTCATTTCAGCATCGGAAACTCCTGCTCTGTACCTAGTCAAGGAAGGGAGAGACAAGCACTTCCAGAGGCCACTTCAATCGCCCTAAGATTTAATTTTTCCCTGGTCAGCCCCGGCTTTCTTGAGATGAGTCCCAGTGACTGTGGTCCGAAGCTACGTGCTGTAGCTCGCATCTTGGAGCTGAGCAGGGTGAAGGCAGACCTACCTGTGGTGCTCAGCAGCCCCTGCACAGCGTACAGGTGGAAACCAAACCAAGGTGCATTAGCCAAAAGAGTAGCCTAAGATATTTTAGCTGGTCTAGAACTGGAGCTTCAGCATGGGATATTGTGTCCCTTAAGGCAGAAATTCAAGAGGAAACATACTGAAAGAAATGAAAAAGAATATATGGATTTTTAAAATGTTACGTGTCATTGTCTCATGCAGTCAGAAATGCGCATTTGTCATGCGCGTCCATGCAAATGAAGGTGAATGCTCAGTAGGGGCTTTGGCTTCGCAGGTTGGCTTTTGAAAGTGGGCAGGAATGTCTGCCTGAGGTTGTGCCTTGGTGGCAAAATACCAACAGCGTTCGTGCAGTGATAGGGACCTGTGCTGTGTGCGAGAGTGTGTGGCTGTGTGTAAATCATGTAGGAGAGTGAAGTGCTTTCCTTGATGGTGTTACAGAGAAGTGTCAAAGGAACAGAGCTGGTAGGAAATGCTGTTGGTTTTTACTTGTATGAGAGGGGAAAAAGATGTCAGCAGGAAACAATCACTGCGATTCACTGACTCAGCTGTAGAGCTCATGGGAGAGTATCGTAATCTAAAAAAATAAAACAAAACAAAACAAAAAATCAACAAACCAAAAAAAAAAAAAAACCCCAACACCCCAAACCCTATGTTTTGGAGAAACTCTACTGATCAATGGCTGCAGAGGCTTTGGTCTGTTCCTTCAGTGCAAGGGAGACTGATTTTCCCATCACCACTTTTTTGGGGTAGCGAGGAAAGAGGAGGCTGACTGCAACGTGGGAAGCCCCACTAAGGGATGACCAGCCAGAATGGCTTAGGGAAAACACCACAAGCAATGAAACTTCCCAAGCCCACGTCTTCTGGAGTCACAGTGATAAAACACTGCTTTGGGCTGCAGGGGCTCTCAGAAGTATGTGGGTCGCATGCCTAAAACTGTCACGTTTCTTCCTAAAGAAAATTCCACATTGCAGTTCCTCCTGTGGCGCTTGGAGCCACTGGGCTGGACCAGGGTAGAAGTTCCCTGGATGTGTCTTTGTATCTCTTTCCAGTGCTAGCAAAGCATCACACATCAGCACACACTTTTGAGTAGAGCCCGTTTGAACCTCTCTTTCCCCTCCTTCAGTGTTTCCCTTGGCACTTCTGCTACTGATCACAGCTACATCTTGTTTGACCAAGTCATTCCTCATCTGCTTTCTTTAGCTCTCTTCTCTTCGCCAAGTCATAAATCTGGATTTGTAGCTGATATTGTTCCCAGGGAAGCAGACAGGGAAAGTGCAGACAGAGGGTTATGACTTCCCTGAGGGATGCGGTTGAGAGGAAGAATTGACCTATCAAGTGGAATAGATGCAAAGTAGTAGTCTGAAAATAATGGACAAGTGAACCGATTTGCAAGGAAATCACCCTTGTTTTAAGCACTGTCTTCATGGGTAAGCCTTTCAATCTCTCCATTTCTCCCCGCTGAGACCTCGGGCTGTTTTTGGGATTTGAATCATGTCGGATGTTTCCTAATTTGTGTTGTTTGTTTGGGTTTTTATTTTCTGAGATCTTTTACCAAATTGTTTATGAGACTGAATTACAAAAAGTGATTTCCCCAGGGACTGCCCCCATCTGGGAGAGAAGTGGCTGCACAAACAGGTCCCAGTGCTCTCAGAAATCCCACAGAGCCAGTGCAATGGCTTGAGAAAAACAAAAGCAAGCAGCGTGAATTTCTCATGCACCATCTGGGTTTGGCTTGTTTGGGATCAGGGGTCTTAATTAGCTCCCGTTTGCTGTGGTGTTGGTGAGGAGCAGCCTTAGGGTCAGTGGGGTAGCGTTGCTATTTCCAACTGCTGCAATCTGCTCTAGCTACAATCTAGAATCCCTGCTTCACTCTGGGTGTTTGTTTTAGACAAAGGCAAAGTAAGGGAGCTCTGGAGGCGAAATAAAGGAACTCGATCACAGTAAGAGGCTATTTGCATGCTTTTTAACAAATATTGAAAAAAACCTTCCAAAGCAGCTTATTGCAAGAGAATAATTCCACGCTTCATTTGGCTTTTCATTTCCGCGTGTGAATGTATTGTGTTCAATCGCGAAGGATCTCTCGGCATAGGGAGTATCTTGATCGGTCATTACAAGGGAGCGTGGGACAGCTTCATCTCTCACCCTGCCACAAGTGTCCTTGGCCATCGCGAGCGAGCTGTAGTGCTGCCCTTCCCCACCTGGGCACACACCGGCCTCCTTTCTCCTCCTCTCCCATTATGAATTCTCTTAGGGCAGCTGCTGTCACCGTCACCGTATCAGTCAAATTGAGCAGCGCCTGAACACAATGATGCCTCACGATTCTATTGTTATACAAATGCCCATAATAAATGCTTTTATGAACATTGTTGGACTCCTATAATCAGTTTGGGATAGATAAACAGTAGATCAGTGAGACTGGCTTAGCTAAGATCATATATTGAGCCTGAAGTAAAGCCGTGACTGGCACGAAACTGTTCTGCTGTGTATCCACTGCAGGAATAAAATAGTTGGGGGAAGAGCATGGTTAAATCTGCTTGATGAATCTTGCAAAATCTATGGGCTTGATGCTATTTACTAAAAGGATCTTTCGGCACTTCTTGCAGCTGTAGAAACGTTGATGCGCTCTAGGGGGGCTGTGCTGTCAGCAGCAGAGCGGTCTGAGTCTATGAAATGAAAACTGGCAGCGACTTTAAAGCCTGTTTAGCATTCAGGATCAGAGGGAGCAGCCATTGCACGCAGCCTCTGAGCTAGTGTCCCAAAGCAGCAGAGAGAGGAGTCCCAGACCGCTCTGAGGGGACTGGGCCTTGAAGCTTTCCTCCCTGCACATGGTCGACATGTGCTAAAGGAATCTATCCTGCAGCTTGATGAAGAATTTAGTAGATTTGAAGCGCAGACTAGATTTACCACAGACATAAACAAATGTATCTCCTTGAGCTCCAGTTGCACTGAGTCTTTGTCCCTTTTGCTTTAAATAATGTGAGTCGCGGTTGATGGTCCTCAAGGAGCAAGCTGGGGTCTGGTGTGGCTGCAGGGATTCCTCCCATTGCCCCTCCGCGGTAGGTGACAGTCTCTTCTGTGGAACAGCCCTGCAAACCCTGTTTCCTTAAAACTCTAGAGCCTCAGAAATGTTGGAGATGGGAAGTTGTTGTGCTTCAGCAGCTGGGAAGTTGAAGGAGTCTCTGGGTACATGCAAAAAGCAATCAATGCAAATTCAGAAATCTACATTGGCAAACTCTTACGGAGCTGCAGATCAAGCCCATTACCAGAGGGTTGTTTATTAGCTATAACATTTTGATAATTGTTATCATCGTATATTAAAGCCTTTGGTTAATTCCAGGTTTTTCCCATGCAAATTAGGAACGCTTGGTATATTAAGGTCTAATCTAATGGCAAACAACTGCTGTACAGAATTCAGATGGAAAATGGGTTAATGTTAGGGAAAGCACTTGCGCAGGCTAGGAGCCCCAGGGAGAGAGGAGATTCAGCAACCCTCCGTACCCTGCTGTGGGGACAAGGACCAAGCCTCCCTTTCAGCTGCTGCAAGCCGCCTGTTGCTCATCTCACCTTGATTTCAAAGAGGAAAAGATTTTCTGGTACAAACAAGTGGTTTCCAAACTGTGGATTCGAAGTGGTCTCTGACACCACAGTAAGGGGGCTGCAAATCTGCCTGGTGCTTACAGCATGTAGTGATGTGTGACAAGTCCTGAGGGTGGCTCTCAGGTCAGAAGTATTTGGGAAATCATTGCTTGCTCTGTTTCTATAAGAGCCACAACAAATTCTGTACTGTGGGTGAGGCTGGGAGTAATCCAGAGTGCAATATCTGGTAGCTTTCATGACTTACAGTGTGTTTGCAAACCCATGTCAGTAATTACTTTTGCACAAAATGTATATGATGAGTTTTGCTTCATTGTAGTGAATTATCTGCGAGCAATTTAAAATATGGTGACACTTGTATATAATTTGAAGTAGTTCACAAACTAATTTCTGGTTTGTAGATTGGAGTGAACTGTGCAGGAACACACATGCAAAACCTGATCTTGGGTCCCCGTTGGTTAGCACTGGCTGGCGTTGCAGAGACCGCCTGCTCTTTGTGCGCTTTGGAGTGTGACCAGTTCAAACTTCTCACAGCAAAGAGAGTTTTCCAGAGCAGCTTTAAAATGAATGTCAAAAGATCCTTAGCTGATACACAAATAAAGGAATTGTCTCTCACAGGAAAGATATTTTTTTTCTTCCTACTGAAGAATTGAAGCTTGTTTTGCTGCTTAGAACAGTCCCATCTCCAAAAATTACATGTGTTATTTGGCAAGTGCTGTCCAAATCTGATAATCTTGGCAATCTGCTGCTTTGAAATTCTCTGTTTTATAAGATGGCGTTTGCAGAGTTGCTGTTGAAATCCCAGCTGAAGGAGGTAACAGTCTCATCATTCCGCTGCCCAATAAAACGTATCAGTGAAAGGAGGAAAACAGCTGGCAGACTGAGTAGAGATCTGCTTACAGCCAGGCTCCTGAGCCCATCCTCCCTGCCTCCTAAGCAGCTTTGCAAAGTGTGAGGTGATTTTGAATGGAGGTAGCTGGGAAGTGGGAACAAGATCTTTGGATCTGCCTCGTGAACCCTTTCATGGCAACTTTGTCCTGGCTGACAGGGACATCTGTGTGCTGATGGTGGCCGTGCAAGTTGCAGTGAGTTACGTCTGGAGCTGTAGGACCAGCGCATCAGCAGAGTCTGCATATTCATCAGCCTCAGTCACGAATGGCCTTTGGTGCCTCTCCTCCAGCGCTGGAGTCCTCTGGGAGGCTGCGGCAGAGGGCAGTGGGACGGTGTCACGCTGCAGAAAGCTGGTGTGCGTTTCCGAGCAGTTTGTCTCTGGGCTTGCTTGTGGCTCTCCTGCTCTTCACAGCCATACGATACCAGCAGTGTCTGCGCTGCTGAGAGCTGGGGTGAGATTGACCCCATCTAATCCAGCCGTGTAAAGCCAGATTGGCAGGTAAACAGGACAGCTGGGGCACTCTGGAGCCAGTGGAGAGAGGCTGGCTCCTCTCTTTCTCTGGATATCTGACTTGGGGTTGGGTGACTCACCTTACACGCTGGAGGACCAGTGCAGACTGAACACTCATTTTGAGGTGGCAGAAAAAGTGCTAGAAATGATACACTATAAATATGGTGATTGCCTCAGAGCGGTTTGGTATATTGGTAGCTAAGGCTCCTGAAATACCACCAGGCATCAGCATGGAGAACACTGTCTCCTGTTCCTGCTGTCCCCAGTAAATACTCTTCTAGCGATGTGTACTGATGAGCGTGCACTTGCTCTTATCAGTCTTAATTTCTTGACAGACCAGGCAAAGGCTTCAGCCCCCGGGTTTGTTTCTGAACTAACTGCTGGACCCAGCACAGGTGAACATCAGTGCCAGGCTCTCACCCAAAGGCTTCCCCTGCACACAGCAACGTCTCTGTTGAAGCAGGCTTGAGCACTGTGCAATCTTGCTGGCTTGTGATTTACTCTCCTGTTACGTCCCTTGTACTGGTTCTGCAACCCCTTAATGAAAACCAGCCCTCTAACATCCCCCGTTGGTTGGTGCAAGTTTTCATGGTGATGGAGAACAGTTTGTAGAGGAGTGTAGGTCTCTGGTGGGAAGATTTTGCCGCCAGTAGCTCAAAGCCTGGTACCAGCCGCAGAAGAAACTAGTAGTAAAGAAATTGTCCAGGCACCCTCTGCTTATGTTGCTCTTGCCTGCTGTATCCCACTGCTCTGACAGTGGCTGCTCAGACTCAGCACTGGTGGAAATCCTGGCTCCATTGTATCTGCCTGCCGCTGCTGCACGGCTATTTATCTCCCCACGGCTGTTACTGATGTTTAAGGACTTGCTTTGTTTAGTGCCCGAGTCTGCCTTCGATTGTGACGATGTCAAGGATTTTTCTGCAGTTCGTAAAATTGCCCATTCATATAAATGCAGCTGAATTGTTTCCATGGGAACGGGGAGCTCAGCTTGCTCCACACTGGGAAATATGATTTGCTTTTATGAATAAATATGAAACCTTGCTACCTCGAAGAGCCTGGGCTGGAAAAGGAGCGACTGCTGGCTAAGAAGTAGGGTGTGAGGGGCAAGTGCAAGACCTGTGTCAGTGCTGCTAGCAGAAAGGCCAGTGTTTGGGCGACAAGAGGCTCAGACCTGAGCTCAGTCCGAGCCCTCAGGCGTAGCATGCTTGGAGCAGGACTCCTGACCATTTGAGAAGATTTGGACTTTTCATTTTCTGACTGCGAGATTCAGCAAGGTGTCACACGTCTTATTGTCGCCACAGAGTTAACTGGTGTGATCTGTTGTAAGAGGCCGGTCGTCCATGCTGAGGGCACAAGGGTCTGAGCTGAAGGGTTTTTAGTTATTTGGCAGTTCATAAAACCAGCCTGTGACTCGAGAGAGAGCAAGCTTTCGCAGCAGGTCTGGAGATGGATTGAAAAAGGGCATAATGCCCTTTTAGTATGGAGGGAGGCAGGTGAGGAGGCTCTCTTGGAGCTGGAGCCCACGCTGGCAAAAGGAGCAATTTTTCAAGTATTTTTCTTAAGTTTAATGTTGGAGAGAATTAAACATAACAGTGAATCCTTCAGGGAGGTCTTGTTTTTTCTTTAGAGGATAGTGTCCATAGAAGGGTACAGAAGCACTTCAGGTGTCTTCATCCACACACCAACCAGGCAGCCCAACCAGCTGGGTCCTGGTCCCCTTTGCAGCCAACTGCATCCGTGACCTGGGGTAGCTGCAACTACTCAGGTAACCTTGCTGTGAAGGCAAGTGGAGAGATTAATTTTGTCAGCTCATTTTTGCTTGCAAGTGTTTAACCATAACCCTAATGCACCACGAAGCAGCCAGTAGGAATGGGATTAACCTTGGGGTTCATTGGTTGGTTGGGGTTTTTGTGGTGATTTTTTTTTCCTAAACTGACCATTAGTGTGTCCCAGAGATTTAACTCTGTTAAGACCAGCAGTTAGGAGTCGCGTCTGTGTGGAGCTCTGCAGGGGGAGGTTTAATATCCAGTTTAGCTGTGATCTTTAGAGTCCCCTTGGGATTAGTGGAATTAGGAAAAAGTTGTAAATATAAATTAAAAGACAGCTGTAAATGTATAGGACCAACTCTATTCCTGCTGTGTGTCTGGGATCTTGACGGAGACACGCCAGGGATTAGCTTTCCCTTTCTAGCTTGTTTCTGTACTCTCAGAGGACGGGCCTGGGAAACTGCTTCAGAGTTGTCAAATTGACTTGAATTCTCACACGTTTTTGCTGTAGCTTCTGTGGTTTTGTCTTCCTAGCAGATGACTCATAAAGTTTCGGTAGCCCCAGGGCACCCTGTCCTGTCCATCTGGGAGAGTCGTAACCCCTGCGTGGCAGGGCTGCAGCTGCCTCGGAAACCTGTCTGCAGAGTGATGGTTACTGGGCACGGGACCCTTGTTTCATGGTAACTTTTTAGGGCATTGTCTTCCTCGTGTTGTTAACTATGTCCTTGGCCTCCTTCTCTGTCTGTCTCCTGTTTTCTCCATTTTAATTTTGCTTTTTTTCTCTCTCAGCTCAGAATAGTTTGTGTACCGTAGCTCAGCCTCAGCCTCACGGCTTGTCCTGCCGCTGGGTCTGTCTGAGCCTGCATTGAACCCGTGGTGCGTGGTCACGTCTGAGACGAGTCAGCTGTCCCTGCTCCCGGTTCTCAATCAGATGTACGTGGAGGAATATTTTCCTGGCTTTACTAATTCCAGCAAAAGTTAAACTCAGAGATGAGGACTAAAAATGGAGCTGAGGAACAAAGCACAGGATAGTACATTTGCTACCTAACGTCCATGTTAAAACAGGAGAAATGGTTGCATACTGTAACTGTTCGCTGCTTTTAACGAAATCTCTGATTTTCCAGAGGCGATGCTCATTTAAGCAGGAGGGACATACAGAGGAGTACGCCGTGGTACGCTCAAGCAGCAGAGGCCAGCAGAAGGATCCCGTGGTCCGCTGCTTTCCTCCGTTGGGTTATTCTTGCTTTGTTGAGAAATTCCAGGTGTGACAGAAGTAAAAATGAGAAGTGATGGGAGGGCATCTGTTGTCTGCTGGTGCATCCAGGCTACTGGAAGCAGTCTGGGGCTCATGCTCCCTGTCTGTCTTAACCAGCACTCCCTTGGTGCTCGGTGTGTTTGTGCCTGCTGACTCTTACTAGCAGGTCAAGCTGGACTGATTTACCAGAAGGAGGGAAAGGCTTTCAAAGTCAGAGTGTCTGTATCCTTGATGCCGTTAGAGCTGGTGTGGTGCCCACATGCCATGGATACCGTGCAAGTGTGGAGAGTGAGGATCATTTCAGGAAAATGGAGTTTTATTTTCCATCTCTTCTCAACAGAGAAGAATTACAGTAACACGAGTCCTTCCGAGTGACAGCATGGCCCTCTAATGTGCTTGTGGGCTGGGTACCAAGTTCCTGCTCTGGAGCTGTGTAAGGGCTGGAAATAGTGAGTGAAGGCACGAACTGTTCCCTCAGCCCTTCATCTGCATCACAATTTTTGCAAAGGTCGACACCATGGTACCAGCCCAACTCCCATTCTCTCAGCTGCGATCGTCACTGATGGCTTTAGGGGTGAAGCAGCGCTGAGGCTCCCCGGAGCCACCGCTCGCATCTGAGCAGGGTTGACTCACCGGTGTTGTTTGCAGCTGGGTCCTGCTGTTTTCCTTTCAATCACCTTTCAGACGAGAACTCAGTCGTGCTCCTTTCCCCTCGCCTGTGGTTACAGAGCAACCAAGCGCGTTGCACGCTGTGCGCCGGTGGGGTCACGCTGGCGCACGTGGTGACATGCGTGCACTGCCTATGTGCCATGTGTCGCACTCGGCTGTTGGCTTTCCTGTTGCGTGGCATCCCGGGTGTGCTGCAGCTTTACACTGTGAAGGGTTTGCTTTGGTGTAGGGGGTGCCTTAAGAGCCAGCTGAAGGTCACTGCTCTGTCACGTTTAGCTCCTGGAGCGAGGAGGTCTCCACTGCCCTCCTCGGTGCCATGTGCCCCGAGCCCTCACCCCGGCACCACCACACTTCTCTGCCTTCAGTGCACTAGGAGCTGGCTGGCAGCTCAGAGGTGCTGAAGTTTTAATCCCAGGATGCTTTTTTTTCCACTAATTTTCCTCATTTTCTCCCTATTTCTTTTTTTCTGTGTTTCCTCCTGATGCCCGTTGTCCCCGTGAGGAGCGGTCTGGGCAGCGGCTGCCTGAGCCAGTGCTGCTGAAGCCATCTTCCTGCTGCACATAACCTTGCGTTTGCCCTCTTTGCCTTCAAGACAGAACAAGTCTGAATTTTTTACGTCGCTTACACCATTTTCAAGGCAACCATCTCGGAGAAAGTTTCGTAAAATGTCTCCACAAATCATCATCACTGTTAACCAGATGCTGTTTTCCATGTGGAGCAGCATGGCTGTTTCAGGAGTGGCATGTGAAACCCTGAAACTTCTCTTGAAAAGCCATCATCAAGCAGTCTGTCTCACCCTGACATCCTGAAGACCGCGGGCTGCTTAACGTTTGATGCGTTTTGGCACCCTGACTAGTTTGTGGCTGGTTTTTTGTGTGTTATTTGAACTTGCATGAAAATGCGTGTGATCTATTACCAGCAAAGCCCAGCAACAGACGAATAACACAATTTATTATCTGCTAGAACTAGAAAACAGTGTCTGCCTCTGTAAGGGCTTATCTCCCATCCAGTATCTTCAAATCTTCTGTCGAATAAAAATTAAACATATCTTTGAGAACATCCTTCCTTTTATCTTAAAACCTGAGGGTTTTAACGCCTGGAGGATAGCTCAATACTTCAAGCAAAAGCTGCACAGCTCTAAGACCACCAGGTCTCTGTTACTCAGAAGAGGTGATGTTTAAACACTAGGGCATGTTTTCAACGCTCTCTGTGATAGAGGCACGTACGTTAGGGAGCAGAGAATTACCTAGCCATCTAAAATATTTTTTTTTTTTTTATCTTATGTAGATGAAATAAAAAATAATCTGGGCCATCAGTAGAGTAGGAAGCATTTCACTTTTTCTAGGACCAACGAACGTGCATGTAACTGCAGACAGTAAATCATTCAACATGGGTCTTTGCAACAGCTTCTTCAGATTTCGGAACAGTTGAGGTTCTACGGCTTCGTTTTTATTCTGTAGCTATGCAGAGGATTTGGGTCACTTTATTGATGGCTGTTGCAGCAATCCGCTCTTGGTAGCGTGAAAAAAAATGTGCCACAGTGGAATTTCTTAGCTGTTTGTAAAACTGCAGGCCAAATTTTCAAAGGGAAATGCTTTTGTGCTTGCTGAACAGGGCAAAGGCAGGCAGGTTGGCAGGGATGCAGCCCCGTGAGGGATGCTTTACAGCAGACCAGGGCATGTCCCTGCCACCGTATTTTGGGGGAATTTGGCCTATTTTGCCTTACTCTGCTGGTGAAGTGCGTTTCTGACTATAGGAATGTTTCTGTTGAGCAATACAGAGCTGCTGCTGGGATGAATAATTCATAGAGTAATCAGCCACGGCAGAAACTTTCAACACTCAATCAGATTTTTTTTTAATTTTTTTTTTAATGCAGGCTATAGCTGACCTAATTTGTCTAGAGGATGAACTTAGCTGATCCGGACAGACGGGGATTAATTTAATATTAGAAACTGCAGGGAATGATGTGATAATGAAATATTAAACCCTTTTACCACTTGATGCTGCTTCCCTTCCCAGTGAGGGTGCGTCCTGTGCTAGTTGTCCCCGCCGGCTCTCTGGCACTGGGTCGAACACATGGCTCGGTACCTGGAGTGCTGGACCCGGGCTCGGGGCTTTGGATTGCCTTTCAGCTTTGCCACTGCCCGACTGAATGAATTTGGAAAAGTTGCTTCACTTTTCTGTGCCGATGCCACGGACTGCTGTGGATTGCTTTGACGGGTGGAAAACATGACAGCAAAGGTTTGCTCTGCAAGCGCGTGCGGAGACCTCTGCGGTCAGGCTATGCTCATCTGCTCCTGTTGGGGAGACGTCTTCAGGGCCGGGAGCATGACACGGCTCTCATTGGAGAAAATATTTATGATGGTTTTATCATTCATTGTGCCGCCGCTGATGTTTTCAGGTGTTTGGGTTTGTTTTCTTCCCCGGTAGACTGGAATATGGCAAAGCATGGCCTGTTATCGGAGCGGGAGGAAGGCTCTGAGGGAGGAGCGCCATGTCAAAGATGACCAAGAAAACCTGTGGCACAGGACGAGAAACCCCGTCCTGTGACAGCCAGGGGAGCCTCACTCTTTCTTATTATTTTCTGCATGTCCTTCAGCATACCTTTCACTATGCACTGTATGATTAGCGACTTTAAAATCAGAGTCGTATTTCGTTTAACTCCTAAATTGCTTCTGAATAAAGCTATCTTTCATAAGACATAAAAGAAGACAACATGTATGACTCAAGCGGCTGCTGGACCTTTCTGTGCTCCAGACAGACCATGAAGACCATGGAAGCATCAGCAAGCGCCAGCAGTGAGTGCAGCAAGCCGTGCGCGTGGCACAGTCCCCTTTGCTTTCTGGAGCAACATCCAGCTTCACCCGTGTTTGTGGCGGGGTGTTGGCCTGGCTGCTGCATGCGGTTTACTTTGAAAATAAAGACACTATTTTGAAGAACTTGGAAGAAGCAGAATTACTGATTTTTTTTTTTTTGCTTGTACCATTGCAACAAGGGTTGAGATAAAATCCCCTGTAGCTGACAGTGCAATGTTTGCTAAGTATTCTGGTTATTTTTTGATCTCAAATGTTAGTGCTTTTACTGACTGACTGTATTGGTTTGCTCTGGGGGTTTCTCTACGTGACTTTCAGCCAGTATTGATACTGCTGCTAACTACTGCTGGTCGATGTTCTTATTTTGTACTTTACCTGAAGGTACAGTGTGTTTTCTTGCCTACTGCAGATCTCTGCTCTGGCATATCCTCTTACCTCCTGCGATCGCTCGGGAGTCTGCACTGGATGTGGGAATAGCTTCGCTGCTGCATCCACTCAAAGAAAAGTGATTTGTGCGTGTCCTGCAGGTCGCAGATATTCCTCCTCAAAGCTTGCAGTGGGTAGCGTAAGCTTTATAGGCAGACAGAACTTTTGCAGAGTGGCCCTAGGTTTTTCCAGCCCCAGCAGCAGCCCTTCTGAGCCCTGAGCGCTGCCCTCCAGCAGCAGGTTCCTCGGGCTTCCCATTGACCCCCGCTCCGAGATGGTGCTCAGCAAACTCGGCTCTTCTGCCTCAGCTCCTGAGGTATTCCGAAGAGCGCGACGAGGCTCACAGGAGAACAAGTGAAGATTTTGGTAAGATTAAAGCATGAACAACTTGAAACTTTCACTGTAAACCTGGAAACAAACAATTACAAATACAACCAATCCTAGATAGTTGGGGTTTTTAGTTGTTTTGGTATGTCCTCTCCAATTTAAGGCCTTGCCGAGCTGCATGGTGGGCTGGAGGGGGTTTCGCATGCTGCTTACTCTTGGAGTTGTGCCTGGAAGTCAAGGATTTTTTTCTGTGGTGTGATGTCTTGAGTAAAGGAGAAGGGAATTCACCTTTCGTGCCACTATTGTTTTTTAAATTGCTTCTGCCTTGCTTTGGCTGAGATGGCTTAATATGTATTCCTGGGCTTTTACTAGAATAACAGTTGATTTTGCATCATACAGAAGGGAAAAAAAAAAGGGGGGGTCAATTATGAATGCCTCCTGTAAAGCCTGTGAAATGCAATGTGTTAATTACCAGCGCTCTACGGAGAGTGCCCAGGACAACTTTTGTTGCGATATTAACACAGTTAACAAGGGGCTTTGTCTGGGTATGTCTGTAAGAGCAAATAAATCCACCCCAGAGCTCACGCTAGGATCTTGTGTGCTGCTGTCTCCCAAATCAAGTGAGAATTGGCATCAAAACTGAGATGGCGTGTGGTGAAGAGTTTGCCTCAGCTGGGGATCGGAGGGCTGAGGGATGGCTGCTCTGGCTGTGTCACTGGCGGAGTGCAAGGGAAGCCCGGCCGGAGGTGACCTGGGAAGCCTGGTTCGTGTTCCTGGGAAGCCTGGTTAGCCTGCTGTGAGCATATGGCTGAGAGAGAGGGTCCACTGGCCTGGGGAAGTGGAGATAGGATGATGTAAAGCAGGAATAGGATGGTCATCCCTACTGAGCTCGGGGCAGGACTGTCTGAGCGGTGTACGTTACCAGGACTTCTTCCTGGAAGTACGATCCACATAAAGTTATTTTTACAATGGGAACAACGTACAAAGGGTCACAGGACGTTATGTCCACCCTGGCTAAGCCAGTCTTGATCTAATGATAGCAGTCATTGGACTCCTGAAATCATCATCACAAAGGAATTCCTCACCCCAGGCTAACCATAGCAGACCTTTACTTGCAAGGACAAGCAAAACTTAAGTGCTAGGTGAAATCTCTCATCTTGCTACAGTACCTACTGCACCCGTATGTTACCCAGAAGACTGCTATGACAACTGGCTGCCCTGGAGGACCAGGGGCTGGGACAGAAGGTCTGGCTGCTCTGGCTTAGCAAGGTCCTGCCTGCAGAGTGAGACCAGTTATCTGTCTGGAGCTATCACCCGGCAGGTGAGAGATGGGAGAGTCCCAGGCCATCCTGGACAGGGACCCTGCTCAAGTAGGCAGTGATGAGAGTTATGGCCCCGGGGCCTGTTGTGCTGGTTCTCCTCTGTGGAGTGGTCCGTGGCATTGGGGCGCGGTGAGCGATGAGTAGGTGTGGTAAACTCTTGGGCCATCTCACCTGTTTAATGAATTTGTTTGAGAGTCCTTTTCTAGTTAGAAACCAGACCTAACGGGAGAGGTAAATTTGACTAATGCCGTCTCTCATCCTCACGCCAGAGGAGGAGGAAGATAAGTAAGTGTGAGAAGATGCCTTGAGCTTTCATTCAAAGTGACTTTCATTGTTCCAATGAGATGACATCCCCCACTGATGTATTTCTACACTTGCATGTTTGAGTCATGTCATGGTAGTTAATCAAAACTACCTCCAGTACTACTGCTGTTCTCCTGAACAGGCTGATAAATTCTAGGAGAAGCCATGAGGCTGCTCAGTTTGCAAATGCAAAATGTTACCGAGCTCAACTTTTATGACCTGTGCTGTAGTCCTGCTTTATTTTTGTGCTTCTTGCTGCTCAGTGCAGCTCAGCTGGCCATTGTACAAGCCCAGATCATGAGAATTTAACATCAGTGTGCTTACAGACAAGTAGGCTGGCTGGGTTCTTGGTGAGGAGGGCTGGAGGATCTGCTGAGGGTGAGCCTGAGCTGTGAGCTTGAAGGTCTGTATGTGGCTCCACAAGGAGCTTGTGCTTGCCCTGGGTTGTGCAGCTGGACTGACTCCGGTACCTCTGCGAGCTCAAGTATCTCAGCACTGCGTTTCAGCCAGCCGATACCCAGCAGGCTCTGCACAGCACTTCACGCTTGCTTTGGGTTTGCCGTGAATATTCATGTCACTGCATGTTCTGTGTTGATGGTAAATGAGGTCAGCTGTAGGTTCTGGGGAAAAGGGTAGACTTGGCTTGATTTCCTTTGGAGAAATTCTTGGCATTTCTTGTAACTCCTAAATCTCTGTGTGTGGCCTAGGTCCTACTTAGCTTTAAGCTGTGCTGTTAGGGCACTAACCACACTCTCCCAAAACTTTCTGAAACCGAACTGAACAGCAGCCTTCTCTCTTGCCTTGCATTGATGCTGCTACAATCACCTCTCCTGTTCACACAGCCTAATCCCATGCCTTTCACGTTGCAATTCCCAGCAGAGAGCAGTCCAAAGACCAGTGGACTCTGGGGAGAGATGCACTGAGTACATGCTCAAAAACACCATTACATTTTGTAATTCCTCCTTCTTATTGAAAAGATTTGGGGATATGTTCAGAGCTACAGCCACTCTGAGGGTCTCTGTTGTAGTATGTAGCTGAGCACATCTGCTCTACAGAAGATCTCAAGGCTGTCCACAGTGTAATATAAGAATTTATCTTTCATGCAAGTATTACAGGCCAGGCTATGGAGCTGGTTTCAGTGCTCTGGGACTTTATTTCAATGGGGGCTAACAAAAGTTAATTCCAGCAGCATCCTAGGAGTGGTAGCTGATGTCTTTTGGAGTGACCATAGCCTGGATAAGACCCTGCAGAGTCTCAATAGGGGTGTCCCTATATGTGCCAGGCAGTTCCTGTAGGTGTTCCATAGGTTTCTAGAGGTAACCCACAAGGCTGGTGACATTCTTTATCTACCAGACTTTGGCTACTGACTGTATCTGGCACTGCTGTACCTTTAAAAAAAAGTGTTCTTTAAAGATTTAGGCACCAGAGCCTTGTGAATTGAACAACTTCCTGTACGGTCTGTCCTAGAAATCTCCTAATTTTTTCTGTACCTTCTTATCTTTGTTATACATCTGTGCGTAGATCAATGCAATTATTTATACAGAGGAGATCAAGCTGTTCTTGCAATTTTCTTCAAAAAGCTATGAGCAACTCCTGTGATCTTCTGGACAGTCATAAACTTTCTAGCTGAAATCCACGTTTGGTCATATCGTTGAAGTCCCTCTTAGTGGGTTATAAACTCCAGCTCAGCTGGAGGCAATTATTATCTGATATGTACCCAGAGTAGAACATAATTATACTTGTCACTAAGTGGCACTGTGTAAATTACTCTTTAATTGCTACACATCAAATCAGCAGCTACCCGGTCATTTTTCTGTGAAGATAAAGAGTTCCAGTATTAGCTTCATCACTCTGGCATCTGCCTTCACCCAATTTCTCATTTGTTCTCTTTAGTGCTTAAGAGGTAATTTTATGTGAAGAAACCTTTTTAATGTATTTGGCATTTGTCCTGTAAACCCTCTGTTGGCCTTTAGTATGGGGATAGAGAGTTTAATGTTAAAAACACAGGCAGTAATGTAGAAGATATGTCCTTCACGTACTACTGTTGAGATAATTATTACATATCATCAGGGGCCAAAACCTCTTTTCCGGGTGTTGCATTGATAAAACAGGGGCCATCGCAGGGGCTGAGGAATGCAGCCCTTTATCATGATTTATTTGGGCTATGCCAATTTTTTTTTTTCCGTAACATGGGGGAGATAAGTGCGTTTGAACACTATTAATGTGGATGCACTTTAGCCCTCTTAACCCACGATGAGTTAAGAGTGAGCAGAAGGGAGGAAAAACCTGATCACAGCGATGCAAAGCTGTTTATCTTATCTGGGAACATCTGGAGGCCAGGCCTTGGACCAGACGGCTTCATCTGGCTGCATTCCCACGCGCTGGCTGCCTTTGGGATGGATTGACGCGCCTCCTGCTTGTTCCTGCTGCCGAGGCTGGGGCAGGTACGCTCGTGGTCCATGCTCTCGGCTGCCGGGGAGCCTTCCCCAAACCCACTCTGCAGCAGCGGCTCTGAGCATTTCTCACCCGAGAGTCTTGCTCGCTTTCCACCTTGATGCTGATGGACTGAGAAGCCGTTTTCAGAGACTCAGTTGAATGGCGCTGGGGCAAAATCCCAAGGTGGAGTGGAAATGTGGGAGGAGTGTATATCACAGAAGAATTGCTGGAGGACTTGTTTTGTCTGAAATGGGGCATGAAGGAGATGCTCCTGGTCAGTAGCACGGATGGCTGCTAGAGAAAGGTGTTTGCTTTTTTTTATGCTTCTGCCCCCTTTTTATTGCTGACACCAGATACCCTTTGGCAAGGAGGCTGCAAGGAGCAGCCAGGGCTGGCAGCCAGCCTGCCCCGGTTTTACATTCCAGGGCTGTAATTTCTAAAGCAGTTTATGCCATGAAGTGTGGACAGACTGTTCAGAATAACAGAAGGAACATTTCCAGTTAGAGAAAACCTCAGCAGTGTGCTTACGTGAAGCCCTTTCAGTCTCCTGCCTTGGGGAGCAAGTCCCGCAGCTGGAGCAAACCTTCCTGCCCGGGGAAGGTGCTGCTGCGCTGGCCCGGAGCTCAGGCGTTAAATTAAAAATGTTATAAATTCAAAATACATGTAGCTATATGTTATAATCAACATGGAGGTGCAGTTGAAAGGCAACATTTCGAAGTCCTTGCAGTCTGTGAGCCTCCCATTGCAGGGTTTGATCTGGGTCCATTCTGGTGCTTTCTCCAGGAATTTGCTGTCTTCGCGAGGGAACGCTGCGTCAGGAAGACCCCAGATGGCCTTTTTAGTTTGCTTTTTTTCATTACCTTGTTGCTTTTATCCTGCCCTTGTCTTTGGTACAAGGCTTTCTAGAGATAAATGTGCCGAGTCACAGGCTGAGGGCAGGCAGTGGATCTGTGGGTGCTGGGGAGCAGGACCATTAGCCTTGAGCTGAGCCAGAAGCCTGGCCTGGGTCTGGCTTAGGTATCACAAGAAGATACGAGAAAATAGACCCTTTGTTGTCTTGGTCAGGTTTATGAGCTAATCTGTGCAACCTGAGGGGCTAGAAACCTAATGGTTTAGTTTAGGTTTTGTTTGTTTTTTTGAGGAAAGATGAGGTTTTCCAACAGTCCAGGGATTTCAGAAACCAGAGTGTTTGAAACAATCACTATATCTGAGACTTGTTAGGAAACTGCAAGGCTTGGTGGCACAATGTCCTGTTGCAATCCTGGTAGGGCAATGACAGCTCTGTTTTTACAAGTCCTTGATTTACATCTCTATGGATTCATTATTTCTGCCCTGTGTATACACTTAATAATAGACAGACTTTGACGTTTATTTTCCATATATTTGATACATTGAAATCTCGGTTGGGCTGCTATATATGGTGAATTTAATGTTATACAACACTGGGGAAATTCAGGGCTGTGGCTAAGACTCTTGTGGCTTATAGCTGTAGACGTTTACTCTAGACATCCTACCCCTAAATGAGACCTCAACGCTGTCTTTAATACATTCAGACCATGAAAATTGTTGCAAACTAACCACATAAATGTGCACCGTTAATGAGAAGTCTTGGCAAACTCAGTGCCTTCGATAATGAGCTGCTTCTGTCTGCACTGTGGACATAAACCGAGATGTGGTCACTGGATCCCAGCTCTGATGGCTTTTTCTGCACAGTGGGGTCATTTGCCGTGGTGAGGCTCTTCCTGCAGTCGCTGCCTCCTCCAGGGGAGGGGTTGCTTTATTCTCACCTAACCAAACATTGAAGCTGGTCACTTTATTTACATCGTGGCTATGATCATACAGTCTCCATCCAAAGACGATGTTACATTTTTCTTCTGTTGACTCCTCTGCACCGAGAGATCCAGGATAGCGGTGGACCTCCTGGAACTGAAGAGACACAAATCTCTATAATTACATAAACCTATTTTCTCAGAGTAGCCTTTGAAAGGTTTATTACTGTCATCAGTGACAAGTACAAATCTGTGAGCTCCTTCAGACTGGTGCCTTTCAAAACCTGCCACGCTTTCCCTTCAGACTGCTGCCAGGGACTTACTGACGAGTCGACGCTTATTAAACACAGACTTCTGTAACCTACAGCTGGCAAAATTTGTCCTTAAGCTATGCCTGGGAGCGTGGCGGGGCTTGTAGTGGCTGGTTGCATGAGCTAGATTTTACTTCAGGTAATTTTTGTTTCCCTAAAAGAATACTGATGATTTCCTTCCATTCAGGATTTCTAAATTAGACACGGAGGCAAGGAGTATAATTACTGTGAGGTGGCTGTCACAGAGGCTGGGTGCCATTTTTTGGTAAATATTTGTCAAATTAAGTGTTGCGTGTTTGCTTCTGCTGTTTTTTGTGACCCTCTTTGTGGTCAAATCCCCAAATACTTGAGCTAATGTGTTTGCTGGCAGGAATGCCTCTGGGAAAAGCTGCTGTGAGTGATTATTTGTGGGAAGCAAATGTTTCAATTTGCAAGTGTGAAAATTTTCATCAGAAATCCAGGTCTGTGAGTGAGTTTCATCCAGTTGGGGACCAGCAGCAATCCCATCTGACACTGGTGTCCAGCCCAAACTGAGTGACGAAAATCAGGGCGTACTGTGAAGAAACACCTGCTTGAAATGAATCCAGCTGAGAAAGTGATAACTGGGTCTTTTGTAAATCATGAAAGGAGAAGGAGGAAAATACATGGAAAAAATTGTCTCTGCTTCATTCTGCGACATTTGCTCATGCTGATTATAGTTATTTTATACTACTTTAATGCCCACATATCTCTTCTGAATGCAAAAGAGCCGTATCACAGGATGGACAATTGGGTTCAGGATCCAGTTAATAGCATCGCGATGGATGCTTTCCCAGTCTGTTTTATTACGGCAAATGAGGACTGTCTCCATGGCATGAATTCTTGGAACTTGTCACTTCTAATACACCATTAATACATCAGTTGCCCAGAGCATGAAGGTGACTGCTATCTCCATAGTGGTGGAGGCGAACTGTTCCCATATCTGTGTTTTTCCTTCTGCATACTCATTAATTGAGGGGCAAAAAGTGTTGTGGGGCAAATGCATTACGCTGGTAGTTTAATGAGTTTGTTGACTTCTGTTTCATAGTGGAGATGAATTGATTTAGAGAAGATCATGGGAGGGAAAAGTGTTCCTGGTGGCTTTAGTTCTTCAGTATAGGGTACAATTTCTTCCTGCTTTTCAAGGGAAGTTAGTCCTACAGCCAGCCGGCTAAGTCTGTGGTGAGAAACATCAGTGATGATTTCTCTTTATGTTTTGATCATCTCAGATGTTACACATTCCTGTGCAACCATTTGATCTGTTTCAGCTGGGAGCAGCAAAGGAAAAGCTGATCTTTAATAAATGCTGGATAAAAGAATATAGATGCCACTGGTTGGTTGTATTTATGTACTGTAGCTTGGGGGTGTGTGTGTCTGTCTACCACTGGTATTTTAAGCTGCTATGAGATGCTTATGATAGCTGCAGTGTCAGGAGTACTGGCACAGCCATATCATACAATAGCATCTTTCTTCCACTCCTCTGATGCCTCAGGCTGTATCTGCTGGTGTCTCGGCTCTTCCCTTAGCTGCTGCTGTTAATGCTAAGCAGTGCTTGCTTTCCAAGTCCTTCGCATAAATGAAGCGAGGCAAGGAGGGAATAGCTTTAGGATGGCCAGATGGCTGGGTTTGGCTGGGGTAGCCACAGAATAAGGGTCCCCGTTTTCCTGCCAAAGGTTTCTCCAGGATACACTCATTCATGATTTTGGTCCTGGCTACAGGATTTTCCCCGTTTCCCTTTCAGATTATGATTTTAGCAGTTTACTTCTTCCCAACTTGTGGCACTAGACCAGGAGACCAGTGACACAGACAATTAGAAAACCTGGCACGAGGTGTGTGTCTGTTGACTATCTCGTGCCAGGCTGCATGCACAATGCGTGCTTGGTGCAGAGCCCTTTCTTCCAGGTTTAATTTGCTACATCATCTTAATGATGGGGAAGCAGAGCTGGCAAGACAAGATGGGATTCACTGCTGTACCTAGACCCATTTTGAAGCTTCTGCACTGCCTAAATGCTTGTGCCCAAACCAGTGGTCAGATGTTTGGTGTTCCTTCATGAAGTTTAAGGCAGAAGAGAGTTTTGTGTTGCTGCCAGGATGATGGAGCTCTTTGCTGGTGGGGGAGCAGAGAGCATGTGCTGGAGCAGGAGAAATGAAGGCAGAGGAAGGGCAGGGAAAGGGAAGCGCAGGCGGCAAAGCCTCCCTCTTCTTCTGTTCATGTTGGACAGACAGGAGCTAATTGGCAGCGGCATCATGTTCAGCCCCTGGGAAGCTCTCGGCCAGCCTTGGGGCTTTGCTTAGGTTCCCTCAGCGCTTTCAGCTGCAGCAAAACAAATACCCTTGTCAGCAGAGGGAGTGCTGTAGCTTTCATCTGCTCATGCGATGCAGCTTTAAACACCTTGCCATAGTGTCCTCCACTGCTGCAGGCAGTGCTGGGCGCGGGAGAAGACCCATCCCACCACTTGCTGGGTGGTTAGAAGGCAGTTGTGCTTGCTGGTTGGGTAGAAGGGATGGGAGAAACTGGCTATCCCCCACCCAGAGGCAGGAGGCTCCTTTCTGATCTTGAATGATCAACTTCAAAGTTGTTTGTATATTCTTAAGTTCAAGGCAGGCTCTTTTTCAAACACAAAGATACTGGATTTCTTAGGAATGCACCTAAGTAGTCTGGACTGTGCTACTTTTTCTGTTCTGGAGTTAGAATTTTTTTAAAGAAATGCAAAATGACAACATGTATTATGCACACACACAAAAAAGAAAAGAGCAGAGAGTGAGCAAACAAAGGTGTAGATATGTGGAGAGATGTCCCAGACTACCAGGAGAGGCAGTACTGAAAGCTAGGGCAACTGGGAGCTCGTTCCTCTGAACAGCTCCTGCTTTGTCATTCAGAACTGAGCGTTTCTCTGTAATTTTATTAAATCACCTAGGACTTGATTCGGAGTCTCACTGGCTTCAAAATGGGCTTAGAAAAGTGAGACCAGAAAGCTGGTGGTTCTCAGTCTACCGCGTGAGCAGACTGTGCTTTTTGACCACCGCTGTGACAGTTGCTCGAAAGCTCCCTGTACAGAAAACAGTAATGGGCAACTAACAAGCCTTATTAGATAACTGATGGAAGAAAAAATAGAGGAATAATTTCTTTTGATTAATATTTATCTCAGCATCTGGAAAGAGAGAATTTCTGAATGTGAAGTCTGTCAGTTAAATAATTAGCCATAAGTTATTTGATCCTCTTTTACTGGATGGTGCAGAAGCCGGACATGATTCGGATGTCTTTTGCCTGCTGTCAGCACAAGCTGAGTTTTACCTGCTGAAAATAACATGGATAATACATTGGTAAAGCTGTGGAATAACAGGAGTAGGAGTGTCCTTACTTATCCTGCAGGATATTTTCTCCCAGCATCCCCCAGCCCTGTCAGTGGTCCCACTTCATCCTGAAAGTACGTGTGTTTTCTTTGAGTTGAAGGAGCTAATTAAAACCGTCTCTCATGGTGGAGAAAAGCAATGCCAGCTCTGCCGCATCCCATCCTGCTGGCATCGGAAACGCTGGCAGTGGCTCGTGCAGATGCAGCGTGGTGCCTGTGCACCCACCCAGTGTGAGCAGCATTCCCCGCAGCAGCGAGGGTCCTGCTGCTGGAAACCAGCCCTTCCCATGGTGGGAACATCGGGGTTCTCTCTGCCGAGACAGCTCTTGCCCAGCTGCACTGGTCATTACATGGGCTGGGGCTGGGGGTTCCATCCCCGATCGCTGCAGCGGATCCCTGGTTCTGCTAGCGTGGGGTCTGAGGTGTGGAAGATGGGAAGGGACGGCATCTCCTAGTGTCCCTTGCCTTGTGCCTTTCAATTTTTTTGCTTTCTGCTAAGCCTATAGCCTGCCCCTTCGCTTGTGAGATCAGACTAGCCCAGCACTTTGCTGCTAGCGGACCAGGTCCCTGCAGAGGGAGGAGGGAGGGAGCCTGAGCAAGCCCGACCCTCTGCACTGACACATGTTGTTGTTGCCCCATGAAGTTCTGCCCCTCAGTTCAGGTCACCTCCTGCGGATGGGGGGAGGATTTCATGTTTGAGCGGGTAGAGATGATCTTTAAATTGCGGTAAAGCAGCTGGACTCCAGAAGTCCAGGAGACTTCAACCCATCCTGTATTTGCAGTGTGAGATACAAACCAGAGTTTGTTCTACTTGTCAGGCACGTAGAGACCAGAATTCCTGAGTGCAAATATTGCTGGACTGCTTTGGATAGCTGCTGCTTCTGGGAGTAAATGATACCAAGCCACTAAATTCTTTCAAATATCTATTCAGCGTGACATCAGTGCTGGCACTAGGATGTGCGTGTGCTGTTTCTCCCACCGCTCTCTGCTTATTCACTCTGCTTTTTGCAGTCCAGAAGCCACTAGTGTTGATGCTGATTGGAATAAAACAAAACGTGTCATCCCATCAGAGACTTAGAATCATTTGGTGGTGACCTGGGGGGGAGGGGAAGAGAGAAGAGAAAGGAAACAAAAACCTGGAATAAATTTCGCTGCTTGTGGGAGAAGAGACGAAAAGCTGTCTCCAGAGCGGCCGCTGTGTGAGTATGGGTTTCTCCCAGTCTCGCTGCTGGGCCAAGCCCTCCTCCTCACACTGCTATGGGATTTCAGTCTGTACTCTGTCTTGGATGGACAGAGAAATTAAAAAGGCTGGTGACTTCATAAGGTGGAAAAGTGTCCATTTATGAGAAAGTTTAAACTACCAAGCTCTTCTGAAAAGGCCCGTGTTGGATGCCAGGGTGAAGTTTCCATAAAATGTGACATTCCAGGATGACTCCTAGCTAAAAAATCAGTGATGATAATATCCATTCTGCTAGGGAAGGATTCAGATTCCTTTCTTGCCTGATGTATGTGGTCTTGGTTTCTAGATGTGTCTGCTTAATCTGTTCTCATTGCTGCAGCAGCACCCACAGCCAAACATTGATATCTGTCTCTTGACACCATGCCTTGGAATGGTAATTTGTTCCTCAGGCCTCGAAAAAGGCAGGACCTGGATGCTTTCCTCATCCTGGTGTCCTGGGGCCAGCCTGTCCTGCTGGCAGTAGAGAGGACTTTGTCCCCTGTACTTCTAGCCCAGCGCTGCTGGTGGGTATCTGAGCCCGACACAACCACCCCAGCGCTGCGGGAGCACTGTCCTCAAAGTGCTTACAGGGGTTTGACTGCTCGGTGACAGGTTTGAAGGTTACTCTTCATGTAAATGTGTCTGCCCAAGGAAACTGAAAACACCCCCCTTTCTCTTTCTGGGGGCCATGCTGAAAAAACTTGGAGTTATTTTATAGGTTGTAAAATTAAGGTTTGATCTACAGCAGTTTTTGAATTGCTAGAATATGGTTCTCTGACTCAGGATGAGCTTCCACATCTGAAGCATGTGGTAAATCCTTTTGCCAGCCTCTTGAGGCAATCTTGTGCAGTTAAGTACTTTGGGTTGATGAGAAGAGCAAGAGGCTTGGAATTAGGGAGGCAAGGGAACATGTGTGAGACTGCAAAATACGGACCACACTTTCGAGGACGTGCCCAGCATTTTTACTCAAACTGCAGTGCTGAGGAGGACAGGGGACGAGCTGGGTGAATAACTGGACAAACAGATCTCTGTGGTTTCAGAGTGCTTTGAGCATGAATGAAAATCTTCAGAGAAAGGCGTTTTGCACCCAGCACGGCTACGAGATAAAGCACGTATTTCTGTTGAGCCTGTGTGAGCAGAATAGGCACCGTCAGTCCCGCCAGCTGCTAATGTGCCATTATCTAAGTAGCTTCAGATATGACATTGTTATCTAATGATATGACATTGTTATCTAATAATTAAGTGTTTATTTTAAAGCTTTCCCACCCATGCACACCTGCTGTTTCTGTATAGTAGCTTCTTTAATTTCTGATACATTGAATGGCATTGGAATTGTTACAGAAAACACTAGTGGTCAAGAGAAATAAAAGAAAAAAAGATTTGCTCCCTCTGTGTACTTTCTCCTGCTTTCCCTGTCTGTATCTCAGCCAAAATAGGCAGCATTCATTTCACACCCAAGTGATCTGGGGCTCTGTGAGATGTACCTATGCTGCAAAATGTGGGCAAGGACTCGAGACAGCAGGAGTGCACAGTCCTACAGGGGCTGATGCGAAGCCTGCTAAGGTCAGCAGGATGCTCTTCATCTGCAGTGGCCTTTGAACCGGTCTCATATTCACTGTGCTTCAAATAATAATGATTTGCTGTAGGGACCCGGTGCATTGAGCTGCAGAGTTATATCAAGCTCTTTTATTGTGGCTTGGTCCAGCAAGGTACAATTTCCTGTAGGATAACCACATACTGTACAATGCCAATTATACTGATTTTCTGTTGGCTGTCAGGTACTGACTAATCGTATTCAGGCTCTGCTAGTTACAGAGGGTGCACGCTGTTCCTGCGATATTGGTCTTCAGAACCAGGCATATTTTCTGTAACTCCTGTGCCATCTACAGAATTATGATCTGATTTGAACGATCAGACATGTCGATGCTGTGACTCCTGTGTGCTGCAGATCTGTCCCCGCGCTGTGTGTGGAGCAGCCCCCGTTAGGTCTAGCTGAGAGGGAAGTCCCTCCCAGAATGGAGCAGAGGCATGGGGTGCGCTTACAGCATCGGCTGTAGGAGGGCTTGGACATTGAGGTCGCCTGCTGGAGGCTGGGATGAGATCTCACCCCATGCCCCTGGCTGTTAATAGACTGAGCTTTTGGGCCATGCTGGATCTGGGCAGTCTTTCCATCCATTTATACATTCCCATAATTACAGGTGCAGCAAAGGCCTTGCAAGTGATGCTTTCCCCACGCTTTGCATGCAGAGCCGGGCCCTTGTTCCCTGCTTGCTCTGTTGAGCTGGGTTTGCCACTTGTAACGGTGCTTCTGACATATTGCTGCTGTTGAGGTTTTTCCAATGTCATGGATGCAGAGAACATGGAAATTCACTGTAGCCCAGTATAGCTTTCTGATACAGGAATGACAAAGGACAAATTGTTCCTCCCTGTGGGGGTTTCAGGTGCTGTTATTACAAGGCTCCTGTATCCCCCGGCTTTGCTAAGCTGGCTTGGCACCTTGCAGCAGGAGATGCTTAGGGCTGTGGGGGTGATGCTGAGCAAATGGGAGATGGATCTCTGGGAAAGTCCTGTAAAATTCCTTGGATGAAAACCAGTGTGGGTGGCTCTTGATTTTCTCGCTGTGACCCTTTACCCAAAGCATACCCTTGGTCTTTCCAGGACTGAAAGATGGCTCTGTTGTCTTTGCTGCTGATCCACCAGGAGTGTTAACAAAGCTGCCTCAGAATGGGTAGCAGGAGCATGGTGCTTCTGCTCACGTGCACAGCCATCTGCGTGCACTGAATGCCGTGCTCGTCTGCCTCTCTCATGCACAGAAGGATGCAGTCGCTCACCCAAATGCTTTCGTGCTGACATGACCACGTGCATATGCCCACTGATAGGCATCCACTCTCCTAGGTGGCTCTTCTGCTGTCCATGGACAATTTTTGGTTCCCCCATTGGTAGGCATCATGAGGCCCTTCCACCCTCCGCCATGCAAGCTCTGCACAGCCCCAAACAAGAACTACAAATTCCCAGGAATTACATAAATAAATAAAAAGGAGACAGAGGAACCTCCAGAAGAGTGCCATCTTGGATGGTGCCAGAACAATCCTGTTCTGCATCCTCTGCCAAACTTCAGCATACAGAAACATCTGCCATTTAACTCAGCTTAGGTATATTTTTCTTTCATTGAAAAGAGCGCCCTTATAAACATCACTTCAGCTTGGAGGAGACATGCCAAGGGTAACTCAGCGTTGTCCTGCCTCTGTGTGAGCAGCAGCATGCTGAGCAGCGTTCACATTTCAGCTTGCCTCCCAGGAAGGCAGGCTTTTCCTGAAGCTTGCCCAGGTCCTGCAGCGAGGAGGAGCTAAATCTCTCGGGGCTGAATCTGCCTTGCACTAAGCCAGTTAGACAGCCTCGGCTCAGCCTGGGCTTGGGCAGAGCCCTCAGGTCTCCCTGGCTTCTACCACAACATTACTTGGTCTGTTTCCCAACCAATGTGGCAGATTCTCTCTCTTCTTGAGAATTATTTCACTCAGAAATAAAGAAAACATAGAACTGTGTGTTAGTTTATGCTAAAGAGAAGATCCAAGGAGTATAGTGTGCTGTTGTTTCGTGCATTGATCTCAAAGGATTTTGGTAAGGAAAGCAAATATTGTGAGCTTTTCTTTATGGACAGGGTTGCAGTGGTACTTGTTCCAGGTCCAGACCTGGGATGGGAGCTCACCTTCCTGCAGGAGAGGCAGAGGGGACACACTGACACGCAGTTCCTCCTGTTCGCAGCTAAGTAGTTTGAGTTACGTGCTTTTCTGGAGCAGTTTGCTAACCCCCAGGAGACAGATATCCACAGCCCTTCTCCATCCCTGTCTGGCAGGCTGTTACCCAAAGCTGCAAAACTCCTTTTCTCCATGCACACCATCTCATCTCGCTGTTTCACAGCTGTGCCAGGAGGGTTGCTCTGGTCTGATGTTCCCAGCTCCTTCCCCAGAGCAGCGCTTCTGCAGTTTGCTGAGCTGCAGCAGGGATGCTTGCAGGCTTGTGCAGACAAGCCCTGTTGAAAGGCAGTTTCTACAGTTGCTGAACCTTTCAAAGCCAACTTTCAGGTGTAGCCTGTAGGCCTGGGTTGGCTATGGACAGCTGCAGTGGGTGTTAGTGAAGCACTGAGTAGTGCCGTGGATACTTCAAGCTCCCAAAGCTGCAAACTGAATTTGCATCTCTAGGGAGAAACAACTGCAATTCACCAATACTGGGGTCATCTGACATTAGCCTGCTTTCCTTAGCCAAGATATGGAAAGTGATAGCTAATCCCTTTGGGCAGCATTTTTACATGTCAGTGATGGTTTGACCTGACCAGTTGGAGAAGCTCTAAATAAGCCAGCGCAGCTCTTCCGTAAGCACGTATCCAGAGATGTCCGTTTTTTTTCACAGGCGGGCAGAAAGGCTGCTTTATTAGTCATTAGAAAAAAAATAAAGGACATTTATTGCAATGACTCTGGGGGCAGCTGTATAACCTGGCTGGGGCAGGGCAGAGCCATCCCACGGAGCTGCTAGCAAGCGACATGCACAGAGCGAGGTCTCTGCTGCTGCAGAGATCTCCTGACGCTTCCCCACTCAGGAACACAGCTGATGTGTGCTATCTGTGTGTGGACATCTAACACCACGGCACCAGCTTTGTGCAGGATTAAAGCCTCTCTGTAGTAAATACCTTTGCTTTTAACATTAGCAGCTGAAATTTGTTGTTTGTATCACAGCTGCTTTTGAAATCGTCGGTCACCTTTGTGGCCCCGCCATACTGAACATCTACACAGGCTTTGCAAGAGGTACTCAGTGTCCTGGGGATTTTATATCCTAAATAGACAAGAGGGACAAAGGTTGGGGGAAAGAAAGGGCAAGTTAGTGATGAGAATCTTAAACACAGTAATATTAATTTACTGGTCTGGGTTCACATGAAAATCTGTGCTGGAGCTAGTTTAACTAAAGTTTATTCCATTTCAGCCAAGTGTCTTCAGCACATCCCCGTTGCTCCCCTCTGTTCTGTGGGAGCATGCTGCTGCCTTGGTGTGGGGAGCATACAGGCACCACCTCCTGTCCCTGGGAAGGGTATTTTGTTGTTCAGGTGTGGGAATATAATCCGGGCTTTGCTTCACACCACCAAGGCTTTGAGGAGCTTTTTTCCTCCATGAAAAATATCTAAAGCAGCTATTTGTGAGTCTTAAAACATCCCAGATAATCCTCAAGCACTCCAAACCCAGGTATCAAAGCCTACGCGTTTCTCTTTTCAGTCAAGGATTTTAATACCCTAGTGTTCCTGTAGAGTGGGAGAAAGATAACTTTTAGGTCTCTGGTGGCTGAAAACAGCTAATTCCTGTGTTACAGTGAAACTTTTTCTTTTAACCTGGCTGGGGAGCAGCAGCTGCATGGATGGGATGGAGCCCTCTCCCAGCTGGGCATGGGCATGCCCCTTACCTCCCAGCCCAACCCCCTTGGGCAAAGAAAACCATAAAGAGCAACTACAGTGGGGTCTGCATGAGCGCCGAGTGTCCAAAATCCCATGGCTGGTCCTGCTGCATGGTTCTTTGGTGCCAGCTGTTTTTTGCTTAGAGGTTGTTTAGGTTTTAGCTCCATCCATTGATCAGGGATAGGATATATTAAAGTTCCGCTCTTGCTGTGGTGCAGTAGTGTGGCAGCATTAGGTGTTTACTTCAGGCTATGTTCTGTTGCAGGTTGGCCCAAAAGCATATCTTTCAGATATAAGTTTCAAATCAAGGAAGAATTTTTAGACAGCAGAAAGCAAATCAAGCCCCAGCAGCTTAAAAAGATGTTTTCTTCTTTAATTAGCTGAACTAACTTGTAATCAACCCACCAGCTAGCACTGATTAGTGAGGAATTGCTAAATTGGAAACTGCTCTTGCTATTTTTGGTCCATCAAAAAAAAAAGCTGGGGACAAGGTGATGTTTTAATGAAGCCACATGGCCAAAGCTGCAGTAGTGAAATCCAGCCATGAAGCAGAAGGCTGGATTAGCACAGGAGGGCTCAGCACAGGCTGCCCTTAGAGAGGAATCGTACCATTTTCTGATGCTCCAAGGACTGGAAAGCTTTGGAAATTCCACCTTATATTGTATTCTTTTGCACTGTGTCTAGTGTAACTTGGGGCAGACCTCACAATTGAATACTGCAAGTCCTAGGGAAATGGAGTACTTTATCATTCACAAGATCATTTGATATCTTGACTGTTATTAATGTCGACAACTGAAATTCGTGTTTAGTAGAGTCAAAGGGTCAAAAATTTTTAGGTGTTTTGTTTTTTTGTTTGTTTCAGGGTGTTTTTTTAGCGTAAATTGGTATAACTGCATTGACTCCATTGGAAATCTACCTATTTTTATTGTTTAGAAACTTGGCCCTGTAGTTTTCCCTTTGCAAGCTCAGTTTCCATAAAATAAGAGATTCATAGCTTCAGTTGGAAACGTAGGATAGGCCGACTTTGTGCAGAATTAAACACGTGTTTCCTCCAGAGATCTCAGCCTGAACTGTACTATTTCTCTGTGTCAGTCCTGGGCTCCCTGCGTGGTTTGGCCCATATCCTTCATAGTCAGACTTTCTTTTCCATGGGCTACCTGCACGTTTTAGCTGACGCCAGGTAGGACACACCTGATGCTCCACTCCTACCTTACTCCTCTCCAGGTTTTGCTAAATGTTGCCAAACTCTCTGAATATTTTGGCAATGCACAAGACAAGGATGGAACCCACAACATTATTTTCCTCCCTTGACTTCAGTGGAGTTGCTTCTCTCATTTGAAGCCAGGCCCAACATCTCCACAGTGGACTTGCTGGGGTGCTGCCCTGGTGCACCTCTGACCCTCCCGAGAGGTTGTCCCGCTAGGGCGGCTGGGTCGGTGGCTGCTGGAGCTGCCGGGGCTCATGGCAGCCTGTGCCTTGCTGCCATAGCCCGGTTGTCCTTGGTGCTCGGCTCTCTGTGGTCCCTGTTCTGGGCATAGAACAGAAATTTCCCTCCAAGGATATCAGAGAGTACTGGTGACTCACCAACTCACATAGACATTTTGGATGCAACAATTCTGTTTGTAAAATGCTTCCAGTTAATGGATTAATTATGTTACACCCTTCTTTGAGCAGTAAGCCATAAACTAAACAAGTCATCAGCAGGAGGCTGGTTGGGTGTGTTTCCCTTGTTGTGGATTTACGAGGCAAGGTTTTGGTGGCGGAGGGGCTTTAGGGGTGGCTTCTGTGAGAAGCTGCTAGACGCTTCACCCATGTCTGATAGAGCCAGTGCCAGCTGGCTCCAAGATGGACCCGCCCCTGGCCAAGGCTAAGCCCACCAGCGATGGTGGTAGTACCTCTGGGATAACGTATTTAAGAAGGGGAAACACCTGCAGTGGGACAGCAGTCAAGGGAGAGGGGTGAGACTATGTGAGGAGAACGACTGTGCAGACACCAAGGTCAGTGCAGAAGGAGGGCAGGAGGTGCTCCAGGCTCCGGAGCAGAGATTCCCTGCAGCCATGGAGCAGACCATGGTGAGGCAGGCTGTCCCTGCAGCCCATGGAGGTCCATGGTGGAGCAGATCCCCACCTGCAGCCTGGGGAGGACCCCACGCCGGAGCAGGGTGATGTCTGAAGGAGGCTGTGACCCCATGGGGAGCCCGTGTTGGAGCAGGCTCCTGCCAGGACCTGTGGACGCGTGGAGAGAGGAGCCCCCACCAGAGCAGGTTTGCTGGCAGGGCTTGTGACCTTGTGGGGGACCCACGCTGGGGCAGCCTGTTCCTGAGGGACTGCACCCTGTGGAAGGGACCCACGCTGGGGCAGTTTGTGAAGAACTGTTGGCCGTGGTAGGGACCCCACACTGGAGCAGGGTAAAGGAGTGAGGAGGAAGGAGCAGAAGAGACAACATGTGATGAACTGACCGCAGCCTGCATTCCACGTCCCCCTCCACTGCTTGGGGGGAGGAGGTAGAGAATTCAGGAGTGAGGTCAAGCCCACAAAGAAGGGAGGAGTAGGGGGGGAGGTGTTTTTAAGATTTGGTTTTATTTCTCATTATTCTACTCTGATGTGATTGGTGATAAATTAGATGTTTTCCCCAAGTTCAATCTGTTTTGCCTGTGACAGTAACTGGGGAGTGATCTCTCCCTGTCCTGGTCTTGACCCACGAACCTTTCATCGTACTTTTTCTCCCCTGTGCCGCTGCGGAGGAGCAGTGATACAGCGGCTTTGGTGGGCACCTGGCATTCATCCAGGCTAAACCATGACACTTAGTGTTTCGAAGAAACACAAGCACGGGAGAGCCAGGGTGCGTTGTTTCCGCCCAGTGTGCTCAGATTTGTGCACCAGGTTCAATAATTGAAAGCAATCAAGATTTCTTGGAAAAGAAAACCTTGGAAGGAGTGTTGCTACATTGGTTCCCAAAGCATGTGGGTACCTGCTGCCGTTGTTCTCTGGATGAAACCTCCCTCCTTTTAATGTTTTTCTTGTTGAGGCACAGTGATTAAGAGTTAGAAATCTTTGTCGCAATATTTGATCCTTGTGTCCACAGGGCTGAAAGAACTACATTGCTGATGCTTGTTCTTCACTACTGGCATTGGCCTTTCTTTCCCACAGGGATTAATTCATTTTAAGGATCTGTCCATCGGTGGGTGCACCACTTGTGCTGCCTTTGGCACATCTGAAAAAATGGGTCTTGGATGTTTCGTGGGTGGAACTGCAGTTGGTGCCAAGGAATTAACTCTGTTAGGGGAGTTACAGGGTGTCTGTCTGAAACAGGTGGTGCCAGAATCAGCTGCTGTGGCAAACCCTGTCCTGTCTGGTCCTGTGTCAGTGGATGTTTCACTCTATCATTGATGCAGGTTATTTAACTGATTTTGTGTTATTTTATCATCTTCCTAGACAGCTTTAAAGCAGTAACGGCAGCTACTTGACGTGTAATTAAATCTAATGACTGTTAAAATTCTGCATGCTTGAGTGTTTTGGTCTTTGAAACTAAATTTACGATACTTGCACTTTCTCCTGTGGCAAAAGCCTGAGCTCTCCTCGCAGACAGATGGCTTTCCAGGTGATAAACATTTGGGAAGACAGGATTTAGCAGCAAGCCTTCAGAGTACATGTAAAACTGATTTTTTTGACTGGTAGGAGCCCCTGTTCTCTATCTGCATTGATGGGGTGTTTGTTCCTTGGAAAGCAGAATGAAAACAAGCTAAACTTTCCCTTAAAATATTTACAGCACTTACTGCACTTGGCCAACTGCTGCACTTGGGCCTTAAAGCTGCCTGGAGAGACTCGTGGGAGTCACACGCGCGTGTTGGAGTTCTGTGCTTTATCCCGGTAGCTGCCTGCGGTATACACTAAGTGAAGTGAAGTGGCTTTGGTCATAGCGTGCGACAGTCTGATGTTGTACTTCAGTAGCGTGGGAGGTGATAAACTGAGGAAAAAGTCTCAGTTTTAAAACAGAAGTGGCTGGGCTGAGCTGAACCTGTGTTGCCCTTGGTGCCTTTCTGCACAACTGGCGCGTTAGCTTCTTGCATTGCTGCTGAGCATGATGCTGGTGACTTATTACAGCTCCGAGGTCTCTTTCCTGAGTAATAAATGTAAGCGAAGGGTCCATCACTGGGTATGTAAAACTAAGATTGTATTTCCTCCTATGCATTTCTTTGTTAATATCAGCAATGGATTTATCTGCTGGTTGGCACCCGCTCAACAAGGTGAGATTGTTTTTCTGCAATGTTTGCAGTTAGTTTTCAGTTTTATTGCACTGAAAAACTGGGAATCAGCAACGAATTGCCTGCTTTTGCTCTGCCTCTCCTTTTCCAGCCCACTTTCAAATATACCTCTATATTCTCACAGCATAATATGTTCTCTGCTATTGCACTGCCTCATTGATGATTCTGATTCCACCACACTTCTGTTGTGCCCAAGTCAGTATCCTTAACTGCACATCAGGTGTAAGCAGGACTTAGAGTTGAGATATTGAATTTGGAAATGCAAAAGTGAGCAGAATAACTTAGAACTGACATTTTTCCTAGGATACGACAGCTTGTGCAATAAATAGATGGCACAGATCCCCGTGCAGAGCTGCCAGGATCCAGGTGTGCATAGGACGGTAATCAGCGTGCCTGGTTGTCACTTTAAAGCAAAGCTGGCCAAATACAAGAGAGATTCTGGTGCTTTTCTTGCAATGAATTCTTCACTTGTGCTGGAGACAGCTGGAGTTTGATCTGGAGAAGGAGCAATGACTGACTGAGGGTCTCAGGGTTTGATCATGCATTCTAAGAATAATAGTAATAATAAAAAGCAGCCCGTCGGAGTGTGTGCTGCTGTAGCAGCTCCTCGGGGAGCTGCCTGAGGAGGCTCAGGCAAGCTGGGCAAGTAATTTCAGTGGAGGCATCCCGGTGTCACAGTCACAGCAGATGCAAGAGGGACAGCACCGGCAAGAGGAATGTTTTTTTTTTCTAGGCAGCTCTGCCAAGGTGCGGATTTGGTCTCCAAGATCTCAACCTTTGGCCTCTCCTTTTAATGCCCTTAAGCAAGTACTGAAAGGAGAAGTTTCCTAGCAAGCACCCAGAGAAACAAACGGAGATCACCTGCCAGTTTGGAAGTCCTATCTCTCACAGCCTGGCCACATACTGAACTAGTGACCTAGAGCTAAAGAGCTGCTTAGATCCTCGCTCCTCACCCAGCCAGTCCTTGCCCATCTTGTGGCTGTAAGTGAAACAAAGCTGTGCATGTTAATTCATCACCCAGATCTTCTTCTGGGAGCATGTGCCAAGGCTTTTCTGTCTGGTTAGAGGTAGGCTGAAGAGTTGCTGGCCTGATTATCACGAGGGAGCAAAGTGGGACACCCACACAGGTTAAAAAGGTGGCCCAAAGCAGCCTCATCTTGTGCCCTTGCCATCACTGTTGCAGGAACAAGGAGGGGCCTCAGACCGGCCACAGGCTGTCGATCAGCTTGAATCAGGCTCCGTCAGTGGGTGAGGAGGAAGGTTTGTGCCTGTGGCTGCTGTGACTCTGCATGTGGGAACTGGGCAGAGGGTGGGAACTGTTCCACACACCCCCATGGGTACCCACCCCATCCAGGCAGGTTGAGGACAGAGGGATGCACAGCGCGGTGAGCAGCTGCTCTCTGCTTTGCTACTCGGATGACGAGACTTTCTGTAAGCACGCTGCGGTTTGAATAAAATGGAAAGAGGCTTTTAAAATTAAGTGCAAGCAAACTGATGAGTAAAGCTTCACCTTGAAGTGAGAAATCGTGCTGTTTTGCCTCCTAAAGGCTGAAATGAGACAATTCAGTGTTTGGAAAAAAAAAAAACCACATGTCCAGAAGGATTCTTAAATTTCTGGGTGGATTTGCAAATAGTTTGGGTAAACACAAACGTCATACCTTTCTGGCAAAGATGCTACGCAGCTGAAAACCTTGCGTGGCCCCAGCTGTAGTCTGCTGCCTGTTTGAGCCACCAGAGTGGGCACCCGGCCTTTCCTCGCTGGTGGGAGCACCGTGGGCGCTGGCACCTCTGTCCTGGCCCGTTTTGGATGCCCTGCTGTGGTATATTTACAGCTATACTTTCTTGGAGTCTTGAGGCATTGCTAAATGCTCCCTGGCTTAAATTAGCAAAAAGGTGGAGTTTTGACTTCTGCTGACTGGAGTTCAGCTGGTGAAATCCAGTCTGTGGGGCACCGAATGCCTGGGAGATGGGAGGATTTAGGACTTCAGGATGGTGAAAGAGCTTCTGGTCTCACCTCACAGAGAAGAAAGAGCTAGCAAATAGGGTGCAGGTGTAGGGCATGGTCTGAGGTAGCAAGCACATGGACATGTGTACACACACATCCCTTTCACAATCATTTCAAATTCTGTTTATGCAAAAATCAACTCCTGGATCTTTGACAGGTCATAGGTTTCTACAAGGAGGAATAAATAGGGTGCAATAGTTATTTTGTGGCTATCATTAACCAAGAAATTAATCTACATCTTGAAGGAGGCAGCTCCTTCTTTGGACCTCACTGGCTGCTCTGGCTCCCCTGTTTATATTCAGCAGACTCTCGTGGTTGAGTTGCTGTTTGGTTTCAGGAACAGGAGAGCTGTTTGATGTTTGGTATCAGCATGGCTGATGCCCCGTAAAGTTTCATGCAGAGCTGGGGCACATGCTGCTTGTGAACTGCTCAGAGCCTTGCTTTTACCTGTGGACTTGAAATAATATTCCCTTATTGTAGCCTGCACGGAGTGGTGATGGATGCGGAAATTTGAAGGAGCCTGGGGTAGAAAATGAAAGGCTTGAAGGAAACATGTCATAATTCAAAAATGACCAGTATTGACAGAAAGGTCACCTGCAGTCATTCCCTGGCTTGCGGATGTCTTCTTTTCTCTTGGCTTTGTTGTGCCGATTTGACAAATGCACTAGAAAGCTCCTGCTGAGAGCACAGCACAAGCTTCAAAGATGAAATGAGACTGTGCAGGCCAGGGCCGAGGCTGTGTGTCCTCCTGGGGAGGCAGGGAACCCTCGTTCCCTGCCTTGAGCCCAGCTCACCTCCCGGGGCACGGCAGGACCTCTGGCATGGCCCCGCTTTCACAGCACGTTGCTCACACTGCTTTCAGGGTGCTTGTTGCACCTGTGGGGACATGGTAGGCTTTTTGCAAATACTTTCTGTGAGACACACTGGTTGTGGTGGGCATGGAGAGGTTAATCAGAGCAGTACCACTGTGGACAGAGCGGCTCGACTGATAAACGCTGGAGACAGATCTGCTCCCATGTCTTGTGGTAACTCTCCTGCACTGTCCTCATTGGTGTGTGAAGCCTGGATGAGTTGAGCTTTGCAAACCACCCTCTCATTTTGACTATCTGATTTTAGAAAAGATAGACTGTGTTTTCTAAAGGCTCAGCCCGCAGTAGCTTTACTTCACAACAATGGGAGCTGCTCGTGCTGAGCTGCTCTTAATTTTTTCTGGCTGTTTTTGAGCAAGGAGAAGTTAAAATTCCAGTTTCAAAGAAAAGAAGGCCAAATTTTACATTCTGACCCATGATGAACACCTGACTATGTAAGTGGAGAATTAGTTCATGAATAAAGCAAGCCTCTTCACCTCCCATGCATGGGGTCCCCCTTCCTTAAGGGAGGGGTGAATGATGCTTTCCTGTCTCTAACGGGCTTCGATTAGCATGGCTCCAGGCTGAGGAGGGTCTGCAGACCAACAAGTACTGTCAATGCAGGGAACAGCCAAATGTAATGGTATTTCTGCCCCTTTGAAATCAGAAAGGGGCTAATCCTGAAGTAGGACTTGCTGCTGAGTGTCGTGTGCTGTGCTGCAAGCAGGGTGCAGGCAAGGTGCCCCGACCTGCAGGACCGCTGCGGTGGTGTGCGGGCAGGCGGTTGGGGACAAAAAGTGAGGCGCTTCCCGTTTCTGCAACAGTTCAACATTAAAACTGCGTGCACAAGAGTGCTCTTTCACAACGTGTGCATTCTTCCCCATACATAATGAACTTTAAGCCCATGCATGACAGGCAATTTCTTTTCCGAGTGTATCACCCAGGGAGGCTGGAAGCAGAGCTTTCACTGTCCCCGTGAGCAATGACCATTTAAATGCCTTGAAGGGGAATAGATGGTTAAAACCTAAATTCGATTCCTGTATAAGCAAACAGAGTTCCCTGCCAAATGGCATATCACACTGCAGTTCTGCATTTACTCCTAAGCATTAATATGTTTCTAATTCTGTAACTTGGTTAGAGTTGTGTTGGCATTGCATCGTTGTATCGTTGCTAATGAGGTAACGGGGCTAATGCAAGCAGAGGGCTCCTGTACGGATGTTGGCAGCATCCCAGAGAAGGTACTTTTAGAGTCGCTGGAGAAGCGCCAGACATCACGGAGGATATATTTATATCATCAGCGAAAGCCAGGCCAGGCAAAGTGTTCTGGGTGTAGGCAGGACTATCTTCACTTTTTGTAGCAGTACAGCAAAATCATCTCCTGTGAACAGAACAAATGATCTCACTAATAGGGAACTTCTGCTTTTATAACAGAATATTAGGGACTTCAGAGAGCACAGCTTTCCCACTGGAAATCGTGTCTCTTCACCCTCCGTCCTCTCCCTCTGTCCTTGCTCTTAGACTTGGTAACGTAGGTCTGGTCCCTCAGGCTGGATGTTGCAGTTTGTCGGTGGATGCCCTGCAAATAACAACATCAGAGGTTCCTGATTCCTCCTTGGAGGAGGGCAGAGGGCAGATACACTTGTCCGGGACAGAGGATGCTCCCTCACGTGGGGGCTGATGTATTTGGGGTCAGTGCCTTCGGGGGATGCTGAGTGTTCCCTGACTGTGGCACTGTCACATGTGCCCATCTTGTTAACATGAACCATGGCGTAACTCCACTACAGACACCTGTGTGAATGGAGAATCAAGTCCAATGCGTACATGTGAGTGTAGAATAAATGTGAATATGACTGAAACCAGGACAAACACCCCTGGATATGCCTCATCCAACTTGTCCAATCCTACCCCAAATTCATACTGGATCGCATATCACAAACATCAGCTGCTTTGTCTTTATTTTGTTGTTTTCAGTCCTCATACAACTACAAATTTAGCATTACTGCTAAAGAAAAGAAAAAGCAAACTACAACCATTCATGGGATAACATATTTTTAACTGCTGTGAGACAGCTGATACTATTAGAAAACACGGCCGTGTTATAGGCTCTCATTATTGATGGCTACTTGAGGAGACATACACTATAAAATATAAAGATAAAAAGCAAAAGGCTATTTAGATAGATGTTTAGCTGAATGTTTCTAGCATCAAATCAATGGCACTGGAGAAAATGAGAACAGACATACGGCACAGCCTCTGAACTAAATGTGTGCACATTATGGATCTGCTAAGGCTTTGCCTTTACAATGTACACTTTAAATCAAAGCAACACTGAAGTCAATATTGATTGTTCTTGGAGATATATTTTACCTTCAGGCACTGCTGTTTCCCAAAGGCGCGTGAGCAAGGACGTAAGTCTCTGTGCAGTGCTGACTGCTCGTGGACAGGGATCTCCCCGAAATCCTCTGGAACCGATTCCTCCTCTGGAAGTACCCACTGCTGCTGCTAAGGGACCGCTGTCTGTTCTTCAGGTACTCCCGGTAGTTTTTGGTGAGCAGGGTGTAGAGGAAGGGGTTGATACAGCTGTTGCTGTAGGTCAGACAGGTTGTCAGATAATTAATGTTCTTCATCACCTTGGGAGATAAAGGGAAGGATTCGTAATACTGGAAGAGGAGCTGCCATATCCAGAAAGGCAAGAAGCAAGCCCAAAACACCAGCACTATTGTGAAGATTAAATAGAGCACCTTTTGATTCGGCAGCCGCTTGGTCTGCTTGAAGGATGCTGTTTGCGACACCCAGTAAATCTTTGCTAATCGGATGTAAAGGTAGCCAATGATTACCCCTGGGCCCACGATGCTGGTACCAAAAAGGATGGTGAGATAGACTTTGTAGGACAGCTTGCTCCAAGTGGGCAGGCAGATGCTTTTGTTGTCCCTTTGCACAAGCTGGATCATGATGAGCATTGGGAGAGTGAGCAGCAGTGATACCAGCCAGATGACAACAGCAATGGCCTTTCGGTAACTCTTGGACCTCTTCACTGTGTCCAGGGGCTTCAGCACAGCAAAGTAGCGCTCTGTGCTCATGACTGTAAGGGTGAAGATGCTGGCGTGCATGGTGAGGAAGTCCAGACTGAACAGGATGCGGCAGCCAATGTCCCCAAAGTACCATTTCTGAATGAAGTAGGTCCCAACGATAAAGGGGATGGTGAGAAGGTAGAGCAGGTCTGCCAGTGCAAGGTTGATGATGTAAATATACATGGAGGCAGATGATCGCAGGTAATGGCACATCACCAGCAAGGTGTAGACGTTGCCTGTCACCCCAATCACACACATGAGGGAGAGGATCGTCCCGATGGTGCAGATGGCGATCATGTCCTCCATGGAACCGGTGGCCAGCACACTGTCCCCGGTGGCATTGATGGAGGTGTTGGGTCTGATTCTGAACAGGCTGCCCTCACTTGCGTCTGTCACCGTGTAGGGGGTTGCAGAAAAATGGCTCTCCAGCTCGTCGGTTAGGGACATCCTCCTGGCCCTTAAATGCCAGAGGCTTTGTTCAGGCCACTGGGGTCTGCAGATCTGTTCCTTCTGCACTGAGAAATGTGACTGCTGGGAGACGGTGAACCATTTCTTAGCGGTGTCTCATCCAAGGAAGATCTGCATAGAGAAAAGACATGAGAATCCAACATATTAGAAATCTGCCAGAGCAACACAAATTATCATTCAGAAGTTACCTGTGGCTGAGTACATATCTGCACTTTCGGCACATACCAAACGTCTTCTGCACTGAGGTCACTCACTTGTAAGGTTCATGCCATCATTACAAGAGCACAGCTTTGACGGGTGACATTTCTTAGTGTATGCATGGAAAAGAGACAAAAGAGGTTGTGCAGACCACTGAAACCACTTGCTGCAATCCTTAAAGTTAGTTTGGGGTTGGGGGAAGAAAGCATCCTCCCCAAATTCATAACAGCGACATTTGTAGAGCTATCAGCATGATTGCTTAAACCTCTTTGCTGAGCTCTTAATTCTGAAGAAGTAAAAGACCCCCAAAAAAGGAAAACAATCTTTGGATTTACCACCTGCAGACAAATTTTTTTCTATTTTGTGTAAGTGATACACTCTAAGTCCTGTCCAGCATTTCTGCAGTGTTTTCACAGAGCAACTTTCCTTGAATGAGAAGCTCGTGCTGTGTCCTGACCTGCAGTTTCAAATGGTAGTAGAGTGATGGAGAAAAAAGGCATTTTCTATCTATAGAGCAAGGTGTAGGTTTCACTGTGGGTTTTATATGTCTGTAAACACAGGGGTTTTTCATGCTGTCAAGTGTGATCCCACGGATTTTCATGTCTCCATGCATAGATATATTTCAGACAGACCTGTCTGTGAACCTTTCTAAGCAGCCTTATTCAGCGAGGTGTGAGATTGCTCCGCGGCGTGTTAGGCAGGTAGTCACTCTGTACACAGGAGCTTTTGGTTAGCTCAAGCCCAATGAGATACAAATCATGACAGCCTTGCTTAGAATTTATACTGGCTCTGGGTGTAGGCAAAGGGAGACCAAACCCACCTGAGAGAAACACTGAAGAAGTAGCCAAAATGCCCGAATTTGAAGGCATACTAGAAGCCTGTGCCAATCTGGAGGTCACTGTGCACCGAAGTGCGTCTGCTACACGTTTTACGGAGCTCGGATTGTCTCTTCATTTGAAAACCGCTGCGAGAGGGGCTGCTGGACTGCCTTGTCCTTGCTGGGCTCAGCAGGCAAAGACTTCCCTTGCCTCATTCCACTGGGCAGGTTGGGTTTGTTTTATCCTGCGTATTTGCTAAATTTTGTGGCTGTTCTCGGTGAGTTTGGTGTCCCTTTGCCTTTACACCAGCTCGGACTCCTTTGCCCTTTTCCTCCCCCTTGCTCCTTGGAAGCAGGATTGCAGCACCAAGCCCTCCTCCGCTACCCTTGTGTCAAAGACCTCGACAGTGACCTCTGTAGCACTAGAGGATGGACAATGTTCATCCTCTTCAAGACTTGCCCTCATCTTCTCCCCGTTACCACATGCTGTGGGAGATGGGTGCTATGGAGATGTCATGTAAAAACTCTGTACAAACAAGAGCAGTCCAGTCCAGAGGGAGATTTCTCCTCACTTAACAATAGGGATAGGGGTGGAAAAAAATAAAAAAAAGAAGAGAAAAAACACAATACACAGAGCCTATCTTCCACCCAATTTCCTTGGGTACAGACATGCAAGGGGAAGAGATGAAGCGTGGTCCTGCAGTGGTTAGCGCTCCTTTGGGATGTTGTTCCTCTGGGCTGGTCTCCAGCAGCTTCACCAGCATCCCGGCTTTCCTGGACCTTGCAAACCCAAATCCGCCTCCTCCCTCCCCTGCTGTGCTGTGCAGTCCCCTCCCGCTTGGCTTTGGACATGTGTAGCCAGCCTGTCCACGCACCAACTTGTTCCCTCATCATCTGCTTTATGGATGTTCACGTACAAGCTGTGCTGGCAGCAAAAGCATCACATGTGAAGGAGATGCAGATGTTCAGGGAGCTCTGCCTGCTCCTCTGCCCCATGATCGCCAGCACACTTGGTTGGAAACAAATGGCTCTGCATGGGATGTTCCAGCTAAGCCCGGAGCTGGCCACACACACAGCTATCAAGCTCAGTTGGATTTGTGATAGCTCCTTTTCAGGAGCATGTTTCCATGGCCCAGGTGCTGTCTTCTCGCAGCTGCCTCACACTGTGCTCCGGGGACTTGTAGCAGATCTTGCCGTGCCTGTGCACGTCTGTGCGGTTCCCTGGTGCGACAGCTCCTGCCCGAGAGAGCTCAGCACACCGCATCTCCCCGCTCTGCTTCTCTTCCACTGAACCTGCATTAGGCTTCATTCATAAAAATCCTACAGCACTAACTCAGCTCAGACACTTCACCTGTCTCCAGACAGCCCACAGCTAGGCAAGTCCTCGCTCCTAGAGGAGGAAAATTATGCAAACTGGGGAAACCTTGCATCGTTTTAAAGTCACTGTCATTACTGCACTCGGACTTAAATGCACACACTCACACACATGCACACACAATAGAGACCTTGTTATTCCAGGCAGCCATTCAAGCATCTTACGGTCTAAGCAATTTTCTCAGCCAGTCCCGCCTTTCCCTCTACATTATCATCACACAGGAGTACCATGCACTTTCCAGGAGCTGCAAACGTAAATGGATTCCTCCTGTTCAAACCTTGCTTTTAAATCCAGCAGATGAAGTTTCCTAAAAGATGTAAAATAAAAATGAATCTAGTAGTATTAAAGCTGAAGCCTAAAAAAGAAAAAAAAAAGGGAAAAAAGAAAAAAAGTGAATCCTTCTTCATGGGCAGACAGCGAGAGATCCCCGTGCTCCGTTGCATCTGGAAGGACAGCGGCAGGAAGGGAGCGTGCTACCTAGCCAAGTATGTTTGAAATCTGTGCGCTCTTCATACTCTCATTCTCCTCCCTTCACTCACGCCTGCTATTTCTGTTGCTCGGTGACGTTAGGCATAGCGTGGCTTTGGCTGCAGCCAGCGAAGCGCCTTTTTAAAGAAGCAGCATTTTGATATCTGGGACTCGCTGAGCCATCTCCCACCGCCTGGCTGTGAGCCAGCTGGGGATGCGAGATAGCGAGGCTGTTTGCATCCCAGGGCTGGTGACACGAAAAGCCATCCCGCCCCTCCTTACATCGCACCGAAGAGCTCAAATGCCCAGGGTTGCCTGAGCAAAACCGTTGTGTCGGAGGAGAGCGGTCGGGCCAGGGAGGGTTAAATTCCTGCGGGAGGGTCGGCTGCCCAGGGAAACGGCAGAGCTCCTCGATTCGTTGATCAATTCCAAAGTGAAGCCAAAGTTTATTTGGGTTGGACGGCGTATTACCAGACAAATCTGTGCGGTGGTATCATGCACCACAGCATCTGAGATATTTCAGGCTGGCGGTAACAAAATGTTATTCAGGTTGTTTGGGGTTCAGCTGGTTGCCTTTCCCCAGCGATACTCAAGGAGGGTAAAGACAGAGCAAGCTAGAAAAAATTCAGCGTGAGGAAGGGGCTGGTGCTGAGAAATGCCAAAGCTAAACTCAGGATTATTTTGATAGCAGTTGAATATTGTGTTGGTTGCACACGATGGGGTTACTCTTCCTCCCAGTTCCCTGCTTTAGCTCTGTGGATCGCAGGGAACTGCTTTTGATTTATGCTGGTGGGAAGTGAGGAGCACCCACCTCTCCTGGGGTCTCTCCAGCTAGACATGGGTGTGTGGGAGATGTCTGACAGGCTCATTGCGTGCTTCACCGGTTTGCATTTGGGCAACCACTGTGATTAGGTGATGCTTCCCAGCCCCATCTCATCCAGCTTGCACCACTGATACTAACTGGGAGCTGTTTCCTCCCCTCACTCCTTCCCTGGCTATTTGTATAATTTCTTCTTTGTTCTCAACTGTTTACACTCTGCTGTCTGGGTGCTTTCAGACGCATCTTGTGTCTAAGGTCTTGTCTTCCTGCAGTGTGAACCTAATTTTGCTCGAGCCACAAGGGATGACTGTGGTAGCACCTGGGAAGATTGGTGAACACTGGTTGTGTCTGTCCCCGTAACAGGGCAATGGGTGTGCAAAGCAAGTCCCCTCTGAGGTATGTGCTTTGGAGTGTGATGAGGACTCGGGTTAGGAGCAAATCCTCATGTGGAGGCTTAATTTTGCAACGAAAATAGATTTTATGTTAGCAGCTCTAACAAGGGCTGGCTTGTTCCACTTTCAATGGTGCCCAGTGACAGGACAAGGGGCAATGGGCACAAAATGAAGCAGAGGAAGTTCCGTCTGAACGTGAGGAAGAACTTCTTCCCTCTGAGGGTGACGGAGGCCTGGCCCAGGCTGCCCAGGGAGGTTGTGGAGTCTCCTTCTCTGGAGATACTCAAGTCCCACCTGGACGCAGTGCTGTGCAGCCTCCTCTGGGTGACCCTGCTTCAGCAGTGGGTTGGGCTGGGTGACCCACAGAGGTCCCTTCCACCCCCGAACATTCTGTGCTTCTGTGATTCTGTGAGCTCTAAAACCTCAACCCAAGCATCCTCAAATGTACGTGTTTTGCTATAAATATTTGCTCTAAATCTGTATTTTGTGGCTGACCCCGAAACATCTTTGGAAAAGTTTGGGCTGGAAGCTGCTTCTCACGCTGCTCTCTGGGCGAGGTGGAGTTGCCCATGGACTGCGTGACTCCAGTGAGCTGCAGCGGTCCCTTGGCAATCCCTGATGGCCAAGCTGGTGGCAAAGTGTTTATTTGTGGGTGGCCCACTGGGAGTGGGACGGTCGTTCATGTGACAGTCTCCTCTTCACATACAGAGCACGGACAACACGCTGGTGTTCTTGACTCCCCTTGCTGCTGTCTGCATGCAACTCAAAGGGCACATTGGCACAAGCCCGGTGCGAACGCAGCGATGCTGCCCGGGGAGGTGGGTGCCTCTGCTGGGCATGGCTCAGCCATGCTGTGTCCATCCCCAGCGTTTGGTAGGTGCGTGCGGGTCTCTCTTGAGGCACCTACCCTGGAACTGTCACACTCCTGTCACTCCTCTGTCACTAGGATGGTAGTTGAGTTGGTATTGACCCATGCTGGGGAAAGGAAGAGAGAATGGGATGGAGGAATGTTTCTGGCCAGTCCATCAGTTTCCTGGAACTGCTGGTCCCAACCTGATACTTCCTTTTTTGGTGTTTAAACCTTTTGGAAAACGTTATACCAGTGTATTTATTTACCAGGAAATCTCAGTGCCCACAGGGTGCCGTTGGGGGAAGCTGGACTCCCATACGGTCCGTGTCCTGCTGGAGTCATTAGAGGAGGTGTCCGGAGAGGCGTTCCAGAGCAGAGTGGACAGTGTCAGGTTCACAGCCCTGGCTCAGAGGGTTGTTTGTGGTTGTAGTTTTGCTGCTTCTGTTCCCCTTAATTTCCCCGTGAGTAAAACAGAGATCATAGAGGTCACTCATCTCCCGGTGCCCTGAGTTTCAGAGTTTTTATCATTTGTCAGATGCTATTAGACCTATAGACAGGAGTTCCAGCCCGTGTGATTTGTAACAGGATTAGGAACTGCACAGTCAATAATGAATGAAGGTAGGAGCCCTCTGAGATACGAAACAGGTCTGTTTAATCATTCAAACAACATCCACTGCTACAGGGCTCGAGTTCTGCATAGCAGCCTTCTAAAGTTACTGCAAAGATAATAACCATCATTAATCTATTAAACGCAGGGCAAAAAAGACTTCCTTCTCTCATCGGATATAAGGATTTATGCCAGTGCTTCGTGAATTTGATTGTGTTTGGCTACTAATTCAAACCTCATCTGAACCACTCAGATCTCTTGTGCTCAAGCTGGGCTGTGCATCCCGCCAGATGTGCACCCCACCGGCTGTGCACCCCATGGGCTGTGCACCCCACTGGCTGTTGATTGCATCTCCCGGTCTCTGCAGGACCCCTTCGGCTTGTTCCACTTTTTCTGGGGCAGTTTTGAGACCAGATTTGCCAGCAGCCATGGGCTCCCTTCTGCTCCAAGCTACAAGCATAAGTTTGTCTATATTTCACATTTTAAAAATGTAATAAAGTGCTGCTCCCTCTGTGTAGGGAAGAGTGTGTACAAATGCAGCCAAAATTGATAAAAGAAAAGAATCTCATGAATGTGTCTGCATTCTTGGTCTGGATCAGGTCTAGAAGCACGTGCAAGCTCAGGGTAAGATGTGATTCCCATTCGCCTGACTTGGTTTGCTCATCCCCATACACAACCCCCTTTAATACCCCAAAGTAGTCATGATATAGCAGACATCTTGTCTCCACTGCAGATGTTATCATGGTCACACAGAATTTCAAATTACCTTATGAGAAGCTGCCCTGACTTTGGGATCAGCCCAAAGGAGACCAAGTATTCGCAGCATCGTGCTGAGCCTGGGTCCTCCCAGAGCCACGCTGACAACCGTGAGCACAGGCAAATGGCAGCAGCTCATGAGAAAGGGCATTGGTGAGGTGGTTGTGACTCGCCGTGCAGGACACCGCAGTCCCCTGGTCATCTTGTTCCTAGGAAAGTTGCATTTAAATCGCTCTGTTCCAGCACTCCTTATCTTGGACACATGCAAATATGATATCCAAATTCCCAGCTGTCCCCAGTTGCGTTTTTCACTCTTCCTGCTATCTGTCCCTGCCAGTGAATGACCCACCCAAACTCAGCCAACGCATTTAGAGATTTCACTGAGCTTTTCTGGCATTTTTGTCTCCTGGCTTCCTGTTTTTTTGCAATATGAAACTTCAGTTGTCCTCTCTGAGTCGGTATGGCTTTGCTTTTGGCTGCTTTGTGTGAAAGTGAGACTCCAGGGGCTGAAATCACCAGCTTGTTTTCCCTCATCCAGCATCCCTAGCACAGATACTGGCTTTAGAGCTGCTCTGCTCATGGAGGGTATTCGTCCCTCGCTGAGCTCTTTACCAGCCCGGGAGGATTTGTCTGTTGCTATCAGCTTTTCGCCTGCACAGGGGTAAATTGTGTGGACAGTTGGACGAGTGTGCTGAAAGGGGATGGAGATGCTGTCCTGGGTTGGTAGCTGCCACGTCTGGTGTTTCTGGCCCAAATAGTGTCACTGTCCAGGGCAGGGGAAGCAACCCAGATGTTCCCGGTTGCTGTGCTGGAGTTTGGGTGGGAAAAGGCAGAGGGCTCAAACTCTGTCTCCCTGGGATTTGCAGTTAACTTCTGCGCTATCTCCAGCTCTGGAGCATGATGAAGGCTGGTCCTGAAGGGGTGGAAGGAGCAGAAGGGGCCAGAACTTCTTCCTCTTGGGACTGCTCTTATGTGTCTAATGAGCTGTTGCTCCTCTCTCTTTCCTGAATTCCACCTTGCTATTACAGGGACCCCTTTAAGATAATACAGATCACTTCTGTTCTTGCACAAGTCACAGTTTTTGGACTCCAGTGAGGTCCAAAGCTTGCTATACAGTGTTGAGAGGTGCTCAGTGGTGCATATGGCAGTGTGGTGGGGCACAGTGGGCTAAACTGCTCTCCCAGACTGATGCTGTCTGGGGCTGGTCTCCACAACGCGGGTTTTCCCTTTGAGGCTCAGGTCCCCACGTTCCCAGGAAGGTGCGTGTGATGGGGACTCGGTACGTGCCTGGCAGGGTCGAGGTGAACTGGAGCAAGCGAGGTCACTTTGTGCGGTGACAGTGGGGCAGGGGTGCAGGGTGCAGTGAGGCTGAGCTGCCTCAGTGCCCCCCAAGTCCTCGCATGGCTGGGAGGATGGAGGGGCCACGGCTCGCTCCTGGGGAGCACAGGGTACACGGTCAGCTCAGGGAGCTTTCTCCCCGGTTGCTCTCCTTTGCCTTGATCATCCTGTCCCTCTATCTGATAGACGAAAGGCTGGACGTGAGCCGGCAATGTGCGCTGGCAGCCCAGAGGGCCAACCATGTCCTGGGCTGCATCAAGAGAAGCATGGCCAGCAAGTTGAGAGAGGTGATTCTGCCCCTCTACTCTGCTCTGGTGAGACCTCACCTGGAGTACTGCGTTCAGCTCTGGAGCCCTCAGCACAAGAAGGACATGGAACTGTTGGAGCAGGTCCAAAGGAGGGCTACA
>Ga0065711_1000652_pt1 | contig 58663 bp, 53 predicted proteins | sample Hoacrofraction12_FD_59098 | JGI IMG/M metagenome (GOLD analysis project Ga0065711, IMG submission 59098) | Hoatzin crop microbial communities from Cojedes, Venezuela - Epithelial fraction 12 v2 (version 2) | ecosystem: Host-associated > Birds > Digestive system > Esophagus > Crop | place... | reverse complement strand
CCAGTGACAGGACAAGGGGCAATGGGCACAAACTGAGGCACAGGAAGTTCCGTCTGAACATGAGGAAGAACTTCTTCCCTCTGAGGGTGACGGAGCCCTTGAACAGGCTGCCCAGGGAGGTTGTGGAGTCTCCTTCTCTGGAGATATTCAAGACCTGCCTGGACGCGGTCCTGTGCAGCCTGCTCTGGGTGACCCTGCTTTGGCAGGGGCTTGGACTAGATGACCCACAGAGGTCCCTTCCAACCCTGAACATTCTGTGATTCTGTGAAATCTTGGGTCTTGCTACCTCTTCTTTTTCTTTCTCAGAAGAAAGGCTCTTTGAAATAGGAAGAGAAAAAAGCCATTTATAAGTCAGCAACACTAGCCCTGTATATTCACTGAATGCTTTTAACTCCTTCCTTTATTGCTCCTACTCTTCCTTGTCTACTCAGCATCATGTTAACTTGAGATAGAAAACGTGGATTATCCAAAACCCATCCCTTCCTCCTGTCTTCTTCCCACAGCTACTGTTAATTAAAAAAAAAATCCTTTTTCTTTTTTATCTTCCAAGTAGCCTGCACCAAGTACAGTGCAAATACAATCCCACTCTGCCACACAGTTTTCTCTTTATTCTGTTTTTATCTTTTCACAACACAGACCTGAAATGTCTGAAAAAAACCCAATACAGACTGGAAAATTCTTCTGGCTTTCTGGAGTAAATTCTTCCACTCCTCTGCTGAGGAATGGATTAATACATTGGCTAAATCCAGAGTTTCTTTTGGTTTTTTAGCAGCAGCTCTTTAAATCCAGTTCTTCACACACACAGGGTAGGCCATTTTTTGTTCTTACTTTACATACTTAGTGTTCCCTATTCACAATAATGTATTTTTAAGACTTTAGCAAATACAGCCTTGCTTCTTTCAGATCCATCAGATAACTTTGGTTTTGCTCACTGCTTTTTCTACATCAACCTTTGGTTCACCTCCTTCCCTAATTCCCCTTTCTTCATGAAATCTTTTTTATTTTTGCTTGTAATTCTTTCCATCTCAGCTCTGACCTTCCACTGTGTTAAAGATACCCAGTTTTGCTTAACAACCCTTACGCAATGGTCAACCACTTTTCTGTTTCCCCTCATGCTTTTTTTACACATGGAAGGCTTTTCCAAGAAGAATCTGGCAAGGTTCCTGGATGGTCCTAGTTGAAATCCATTTGTAGAACACACTGCAGCTGTCTTTTTCAGGGTAGCAGACACTCTGGCTTTGTGCAGCAAGCTGCTAACCTCTGTGATAGGCAGGACTTGAGAGAGAAGCAAAGTGAGCAGCAGGAGCAGGCCAAATGAGAAGCGTGGATCGTAACAATGTGGAGCAGAAGGACAGAAGTGCCACTGGCTTTTCCAGCTGAGATGCTGCCAGGGCCATTGGGGTGCAGGGAGCTTCCAGGGCCTCTTTGAAAGGTATTTCTGCATGGCTGCAGAAGTTGCTGCTACTTAGACTGTGAGCAACTGAACATTATGCTACCCTTTGTAAAAGGATACTTGCCATATTTCCTTCCTGCTCCTACAAAGTATTTTGGGGTCATCTATGCACAATGGGATCAAAGATTCTTGCTGTCATCAGAGGACTCATGTGGCCACCTCAGAGGCCTCAGTGGCCACCACAGAGATAGCATAGTGCAGCTGAAGAGGTTATAGGATCCCAGCAGAGACACTGTTAAGTCAGACAGTAGATGCAGGATTTAGGGGTGGTTTGTGGTTGGTTTTTTCCTCACAAACCAATAAAACTTACCAAAGGGGAAAGTACGTTGGTGTTGTTGACAGAAACTGGTTATCATCCTGTCATCTACAAGGAAGAGAGATGCTGAATTGGCTGTCATACTGAAGCACTTTATGGGGAACATGTTTATGCTGTTGTAGGTTCTAAAGAAATATTTTTGCTTAAGCCTCTGTTTCTGAAGCATACCGAGAAACGAGTGAGAAGGACTATACAGGTTTTCTCTCAGCTCTGATGATCCCTGACTTTAACCACAAACCTGATGTGTTTTTAATGGCTTCATGCTCTGTTTTTAGATCTCGAATGGATTTACCTGGCTCTCCATCACGGCTTGTGTGCTCCTCCCAGCCAGCCCAGATGCTGTCCATTGATACTGGCCAGGCTGACCGGCAGGCAAGTGGTAGGATGGATGTGTCTGCTTCAGTGGAACATGAAGCCCTCAGCAATGCTTTCCGCTCAGTGCCACTCGCAGAGGAGGAGGACTTTGATAGCAAAGAGTGGGTTATCATTGATAAGGAGACAGAGCTGAAGGACTTTCACCCAGGTGCTGAGCCAAGCACCTCTGGAACCACGGATGAGGAGCCTGAGGAGCTAAGACCTATTGAAGAGGGTGAGGAGAGAAGGCGTTTGGGGGCAGATGCTGCAGTCAGGCCGAAGACACATGATGGGCGAAGTCGGGGTATGCAGCCTGTGACTGAGGAGGACAGTTCCCACAGACATGAAGGACCTTCTCAAACAGTATCTGACAGTAAACACGAACAGCAGACAGGAAGTCCAGCCCACTCCCCCCTACATTCAGCACCAGCTATCCGACAAAGGAGACGAGAATCTGAACCTACTGGTCCTCAGAGACAGGTAAGATCCCTTGGTCTGTATCTTGTTGGCTAGCGCAGCAAAGTCATCATCTTAGGAAACCTCAGCTATATTGGAGACGTCTGTGATTCCAAGCATGGATGGTCTTGTGAAACTCTTTCCGACAGTGCTTGCAAATGTTCTGAACGCCTTAGAAGTGCTCCCTTTAGCTAGTAATGTTGTCCCCTAAGAAGGACATGCTATTATCAGAATCTTTCAGCCATCTTGCTACAAGCACAAGAGTAGAGCACAGTTCTGGTTGTGGGTATCTTTAATCAGTTCTATTACTGCTCTCCCACAATGTTTTGTTAATAACTGCTTAGTTGTATGGTGCTGTCGCTAGCAAATCTTCTCCACACAGTTTGTCAGCATCAACAGCAGTGTATGGCAAGAGAATGCCCTCCAATCTAATCACACATCAGCACTGGGCAGGCCTGCAGCAATGCAAATCATAAAATAACTCTGTGAAATTAATCTTACCTAATAAAAAGCTCAGGGTAACCAGCACACATATCCTGTCAACCCTACTTCAGTGACTGGCATTGTTATTACCAGGTATTTACTCCCAGAAATGTTGTTTATGTACTGTGTTTTTTCCAGATAGTTGTAGAGGGCTTTTTTTCTTTTGGTTTTGCTTATTTTCTGTGGTCCTCTTAAGACATAAAGAAGTTCAGTTTTCAACTGGAGGTAATTTACTAGATTACCTGGAAAAACATGATATACTGTTAGGCTCAGAGTTCCTCTGTCATATCTGATCATTTCTCAGACATTCAGAAGAAGGCTGTGCCAGAGTGTTCACTGCAAGAGACAGTAACATTGTTCTCCTGAGGGCTTTTTTATATTTGTGTATTAATGAAGATCTCTCATGCACGTGGGATCTGTAAGTGCAGCAAAGAGCAGGCGAGTTTCGGGTCATGCACACAGTGATACCTTCCTATAGCAGGCACTTGAGCAGTCTGCTTGATCTGCTCTGGAAGATGGTAACTCCATCTCCCATTCCCTCCTGAGCTTATTCTCTAAGAGGGTGTTCACTGGACAGGAGTATGTTCAAAGAACGTTCTTCCGCTCAGGCCTTCTCCAGATTCTTCTCTTCTCTGGACCCCAAAGAGGTACAAGAAAAAAAGGACTGTTAGTTTTGGCAGCAAAACATGAATGATACAAGAAACTATATAAAAAGAATCAAACCAAATCCTTTCCTTCCAGGCAAGGTGTTCCTTGCTCAGGTGTATGAGGCTGGAACATTTACAGGAAGGCTAGAAATACTGACAGCAGGCACTTGTGGGTCTGTCCTGCTGAGCATGCAATAGTAGCAGTACATGCTTCTTCTCATGGAGACTGCATCCAGTTGCAAGGTTCCTGAGTGGAGGTGTTTGCTGCATAAAACCGGTATGTTAAATGCCCCAGATATCTAGAGATTGCATAGGCAAGATTGGCAGAGTTGGAAAGGTCTGTGTCTGAATAACCAGCTGTAAGAACCAGCAGGAACACTTCACATACTTAGTGTTGCTAAAGAAGGCTAGAGGTGCCTTCTTGGCTGTAGCAAGTAATAACTGCTACGTGAAATGACTGGAGGAGTTGGGTATGATGCAGTATGAAGGGTGCTTGTCACTGCACAGTGATAATTAAAAAGCAGACAAAAAAGGTAAATTCATTTCCTGTCACTAAACAAAGATAATGGAATTGTGGGTGATCACTATATTAGACAACCTTGGTTCTCCAGCAGACTGTGCATTTCTTTGCTTGTATGTTCTGAAATACCCTCTAGTTACGCCTGGGCCTAGCTTCGTACATGGTAAGACCAACACTGGATTTCTCTGGCTGGCCAGGATTTAGTTGTGAGCTTACTTTGATGTCTGGATCCTTCAGGTGCCTCTATATACACGGTTTTGAAGTGACATTCATATTTTTCTGTTTGCTGTCACAAAACCAGCTGCTAACTCTCAAAGGAAAAATGACTTGGTGCCCAAAGGAAAGCAGAAGCCTGTTCCCCTTAGGTACAACAGAGATGGAGGGACAGTTGGTTGGGACACTAATAAGAAGTTGACCAAGGGCTTAACTAATGAAAATACTGAAGGCATCACTAGCAATGACAGATGTTTCCTGCAGTTCAGGCTTGGGCTTCCTCTGGGTTCGTATCAAACTGTGATTAGATAGTTTGCATGTCAGTAAATCTTCCTTGTCTTTGAATACGACCTGAGCCTTTAAGATAGGTAAAAATGCCACTAAATGCAGAACTATCATGACTATCATAGGCCTTATTGTACCAATTTGGGACCTGATTCTGCTCTCTTGAAAACTGGTGAACATCCATTGGTGTCAGCCGTGTACAAACTAAGAGCAAATGGGTAATTCCTGCTCTAATGCTTTCTTCTATTCCTCCATTCTCTAGCTCCAATATATAAGCCATTATTTGTTACTGGCAAAAAGACAGGATTATGGATTATGATAGAATCACAACATGGTTGAGGTTGAGGTTGGAAGGGACCTCTGGAGGTCATCTAGTCCCATCCTTTGCTCCAAGACGGCTCAACTAGACCAGGTTGCTCAGGACGGTGTCCAATCAGAATAACTCTGAGGACAGAGACTCCACAACCTCTCTAGGTAACCTCTTCCAGTGTTGAATCACCCTTATGGTAAAAAAACCTTTTTCTTATGTTTAAGTGGAATTTCCTGTATTTTCATTTCTGTCTATTTCTTCTTGTCCTTTCATTGGGCACCACTAAGAAGAGTCTGGATCCAGCTTCTTTTTCCCATCAGGTATTTATAAATGTTGATGAAATTCCCCCTCAGCCTTCTCTTCTCCAGACTAAACAGTCCCAGCTCTCTCAGCCTTTCCTCAAATGAGAGGTGCTGCATCCCTTCACTGTCTTTGCGACCCTTCATTGGACTATCTCCAGTATGCCCATGTCTCTCTTGTATTGGGCAGCCCAGAGCTGGGCACAACACTCCAGGCATGGCCTCACCAGTGCTCAGCAGAGGGGAAGGACCACCTCCCTCAACCTGCTGGCAGCACTCCTCCTAACACAGCCCAGGAGGCTGTTGGCCCTTTTTGCCACAAAGCCACCTTGCTAGCTCGTATTCAGCTTGACGTCCACCAGAACCTCCAGGTGCTTCTCTGTCAAACTGCTTTCCAGACAGTTGGCCCCCAGTGTATACGTTCCTCCCCAGGTGCAGGACTTTGCCCTTCACTTTGCTGAACTTTGTGAAATTCCTTTTTGCCCATTTCACCAGCCTGTCCAGGCACCTCTGAATATCAGCGTCACCTTCTGGTATGTCAGCCACTCCTCTCAGTTTTGTATTACCTGTGAACCTGCTGAGGGTACACTCTGTCCCATCATCCAGGTCATTAATGAACTTGTTAAACAGTAGTGGCCCCAGTATCGGCCCCTGGGCTACACCACCAGTGACTGGCCTCCTGCTGTTCTTTGTGCCCTTAAGCACAATGCTTTGAGCCCAGCAGCTCAGCCAGTTTTCAGCCCAACTCACTGTCTACTTATCTAGACCATATTTCATCATTTTGTCTATGAGGATGTTATGGGAGACAGTGTCAAAAACCTTACTAAATTCAAGGTAAACAACCTCCCACCCAGTCATCTCATCACAGAAAGCTATCAGGTTCATCAGGCATGATTCCCCCTTCATATATCCATGCTTACTGCTCTCAGTTACCTCCTTGTCTTTCTTATGTTTGGAAATGGCTTCCAGGAGGATTTGCTCCAGGCCCTTTCCAGACTGACCAGCCTGTAGTCCCTCAAGTTACCCTCATTTAGAGCTCAGGTGTTTGTTCAAATGTATTAATCTGTTGGAAGAAAGATGTTCTGGTACAAGTGTGAGGGGTGGTGGTGTCCTTGTGAAACTGTGTGGGTGTAAGAGGGAGCACAGTATGAAGGGATGCTGCTGTGGGGAAAGTCAAGTACAGAGGAGGCTCTGAATAGCCTGGGGGAATTTCTGACCCAAGTATTCTCACATATTAGATATCTTCCAGTTTCAGCTGACAAGAAGACAGCTGCAGTGGAGCGTAGACCTCATGGGAAGCCCTGGTAAAGAGGGAGAACAGGTCTGTCATGAAACTATATCCTGTTCAAGCCCTTCTGTCTGTGCACCGCTCAGTGCAGCACTGAGCACCCAGCAGGCTGTTTAACAGAGCTCTCTAGGGTTACTTTAATGTATGCATTTCAGGAATGTACTAATAAATCTCTGCTTATTTTTATGCACTAATGTGCAGATAAAACTATAGAAATAGCTAAAAATGAGTGGAAAAAAAGACTAAATGTGCATTTCTGTTTACATATTAATCCTGACATATGATTGCTGTTATTGTTGGAAATCATTTATATCCACACCCAGCAATATAATTTAAAAATCTGTCAAGTTCTTAAATATGCTGAGTAAACGCACTGCCACTTGACAGAGATGGCAACTTACTGCTGTCTTCTGTGTTGGAAAGAAATAGAAATGTTCATACATTGATGAGTTTTAGCAGTTACTTCTAGTTGTACACATCCGTATTTCTTGACTCTGAATCTCTCTTGCTGCTAGTGCAATTGGCATTGTGCAAAATGTTTTGAGACTTGCCTGCCTAAAACATGCCTGTGCAAATGATGCTGCATCTAAAAAAAACAAGAAAAATGAAGCGTAGTGGGAGAGCATATTAACTCTTCCTTAGCTATTCTTGGATATATTCTGGAGAGTTCAGAGAGCATTTTGCTTACACTGAGTCTTACAGTCCCATTTCCCAGAGCCAGGAATTCATCTTTTAGAAAAGGTCCCAATGTGAAGAGGTGCTCGTGCATTTCCTTACCGACTCAGCTGCATAGTTAGAATCACTCTTAAAAAAATCTCCCTTGGTGCTGTATTAGGCCTCTTTTCTCCCACAGGCAGCCTCCCACAGTCAGGTGAATGCCACAAATGGACTTATCTAAAGTTGTCCACATCTTGACTCTGAGATGGCAGCAGCTGTGGAGCTTACGAGCCCCTCCCAGCCATACCCCCCAGCTGGCGTCTTTGCTGAGAGATCACGCAAGGATGCTCAGCGTGCAGACCTCTGTTAGTAATTCCATTAATAAGACAGGAGGCAGCCAGAAGCACATGGCATAGGCTGCCTGGGCCAGCTTCACATGGGAGTTCAACTTTAGCTATAGCCACTGGTTTTCTTCTGTAAAAAACTGAGCTGGGACCCACACTGAGCCAAGAAAATATTCTCTGTTCTGGTGCTGAGCCCACGGGTGCCCCCATGCTCCTGAACTTCATCATTGCCTCATCTGAGGGATGATATAGTTGTGAGTGGTCTGATACCCTTGGGAGCAGCACAGCTGGTCAGGGGTGACATCTTCAGCAACCCCAGTATGCCATTCGCTTCCCCCATTGATTTGAGTTGGTTATTACTCCTCGGAAAGGGACGCAGAGACACTGGAGAGGGCTGCCTCACAACAAGGACAGGGCTCTAGCATTTTGAGTGATCTGTGCCACCTCTTTGGTTCGTGTGGTGTAGAGCCCTGGGTTGCCCCGGGTCTGTTACCTAGAGGAACTCTGATTTGCACTGAGGACTGAAAGCTGAGCAGGGCTTTTTGTGGGTTGTATTTTGGGCCCGGTGGCCTCTGTGGCCCCAGACCCTGGAGCAGTGGTGAGGAAAATCCTTGTCACTCCCAGAGTGGGTATAGACAGCAGGAGGAGAGGACAGAAATTACAGCTTCACTGGCTCTGTGGCAGAAAGAAGAAAAGATGGGCTGAAATAATTGAGCAACTGGTAGAAGCAAAACACAGCAGGCTCTCAGGTTTATAACCCTGGGCAGCAGAGGTAGGCTGGGGGCAGAAGGCAGCAGGGAAAATGAGATATGAAAAGGTGCTATGTATCTTGGGTTCCTTTCCGTTCTACAGCATGGTCTGTGGCCTGCTCTGGGGGTAGCTGAGGGACCATTTCTCAGTGATGAGAAATGGGCATTTGCAGAAGAAGGGCAGGCTCTCATTGCCCCTCACTCAGTGTAATTGCCATTGAGACACGCTTGCTGCCTGTTGTAGATGATGCGATTCTTTGACATTCAGCTCCTTCGACTTCCTTCCACATGAGAGGGGAGACACCAGCACCGCCAGCTGGTGGAGAAGGATGTATGTGGAGCTGGCCTCTATCCCTTACACCCTTTAGATTCAGGATCCCTCTCCATCCATGTGTTAGGAATAAAGGATCAGCAAAAGGGTGATAGGGTAAGAGAAGTAATGGTCACGTAGGCTCATTACATATATACAAGTCATAAGAATCAAAACCTTAAGCTCAATAGAAATTCCTAATTACATTTTAAATTCTTTAAAATGTATTGAGCTGTATCAACATCACTTTTTTCTGGGACTTTGCATGAGAAGTGTCATACTGCTCCTGTCCAAACAGAGCAGGATAGGCCTGATGGAAGGTGGTCCAGCCTGATTGCTACCCAGGGCAGAGGGACAAAAGAGGGCAGCACCTCCAGTGCTGACTGTGTTATTTAAGCATTAGAGCACCAGTGAAGAAAAGCGGTGTGTCTGTAACCTCAGCGTCAGCCAGGAGGCAGCAATACCTAAGTGTGCTTGCTGGTGGGGTGTTGCAATTTGACCCTTCATGGCCTGGCCAAGGTCCTTGCTCCTGTGCTGTAGAGGAGGTCCATCTGGGTAGTTGGAGTGTTCCTTTTTGATCTGAGAAGTCTTTACCGTACTGGGATGCTGTATACATTGGAAATCATAAAATATGCTGAGCCCAAACATGGAGCAAAAAGTAACAATAAGAATTCCAGTATACTTAGTTGTGCAGCCTATAGACAGTACACCCAAGGACTGAATTTCTACACCAACTATGCAATGAAGAGACAGTTGTCTTTATGAGAAATTAGAGCCGCTGTGACAGCATTTCATTATCATTATCTGAGGGTCTGATCTATGCAGTGACATGCAGTATTTAGGACTGCGAATAAATGCTTTTCACATTTAATGCCCACCACAAGCTGAGTAGTTCTCAGACGCTTGTGAAGATAAGATACCTGCCTCAAAGCACTGCAAAGATATTGAAGGTGACAGGAAAGAGATGAGACTGGATGAAGTTCAGCTCTTTTTCTCATATCATTTGCAAGGGCAGCATCTCTAGTAAGCTAAGGAGAGCTTCTTCTTGGCTTAAGAAAATAGGGTATTGCATTTTCACATTTCCCAACTACATTTTGAAACCTGCAGAGACTTTCTGAAAAGAAATGCAGCACAAGGAAGAGAATGGATTTGAAAGGAAGAGTGTAATGCCAGGAAAAATGGTCTGGTTTCAGAAACTGAGGTTGCTGACCCCTGTGAAAGCACTGGTTTAATAGCAGAAGTAGAAAGGGGAGGAAGGGCTTAGCAATTTCAGAGTGAAGAATCTGAAGTCATTCCTGTGATGCCTCTCTCTTCCATTCAGTGCATAAAGGGAAGGTAGGGACTGCGATCTCATCCTGGCACAAGCTGTCCTCTGTGAGTATACTTTCCTCCTTCTCCTGGCCATCCCAGCACCACAGAAGCAGAAAAGGGACCTAAGAGTGCATCTTCTCTTCGTGTCCTCCCATGACTCTGTGTTTGGAGTTTCTCACTGAAAGGAGAATTACTCTGCCTGCCTTCCCAGCTGCTGCCTGTCCTCCACTTACCAGAACTGGAAGCATTAACTCTCCCCCTGCAGGTGCTCAATATAAAAGCGTATCGTGAGGCCAGCAGTGTAAGTGTGAGGAAAAGAAAGTCTGCTAACAGTCCCCAAAGCTGCCTTTGCAGATCCCTGGGGTGAATTTTAATAAGACTTGTTGATAGAGCCCCTGAGAATCCCTCACTTTTAAATACGTATAATCATTTTAGCACCAGGTGTTTCACCTTTTCTTGTACACGTGGTTTCCAAGTGTGTTCAGAGTTTGACTGTTACCTATATGCAAGATGCATGAGTGGCCTAATGACATGTCCAGATGAGTGATGCCAGAGGAACAGAGAGTTGAGGTGCGTGGCCCGAAGAGCCGGAGGAGGGGCCGGGCGTAGCAGAGCCCGACACTACTGGTGTCACTCACATCTGCGTGTGGCCGGGGAGAGCGTGGCAGGCCCCCTGTAACGGCAGGCTCCCATGGTGCTCATAGGGTCCCTGGGAATTCATAGACACAGAGAAGTAGGTAAGCCCCGCATAGGGCAAAAGCATTTTTCATCTGCCGGCGAAGATGTCTGCAGCATGCGCATCACAAACCAGGGGCGAGTCAAGTCTTTGCCTGACACCTTTTCCTCCACTCTTCTTGGTCTTTTTCAGTTGGAGGAGGACAGGCCTTCTCAGCACTCCCTCCCGAGGTACAGCCCCCTGAGAAGACTGGCGTCCTCCGTTTTCTCCTCCTCAACCCTGGAGACAGAACACTACCCTCACGTTGGTGGCACTTTCATACAGCGCAGCCGTTCAGCGGAGAGCAGTCCCGTGCGCATGCCCCACCGCAGGCACTTGCCCCTCACGGCAGGAAACCACAGACTCATGCCTTCCGTCCTCCGCATTTCCAGGTCCCAGCTCCAGCAGGTGTGGGCCCGCTTCACACACAAAACATAGCCTGTTCAGGGAAGCAGCAGCCTCCATAATGCAATAATAGATCCCACCTGCCCACAATGTGTCACCACTTAATGCAATATTGAATCCCAGACAACACTGGCCTAAGGTACTGTAACTTCCAAAGCCCCTGCAACCAGACCCCACAGAGACTGAAAACACCTGCCTTTCTAAACCTCCCAGCAGCCTGGGCGAGGGGCAGCAGCGTGGCCGAAGATGAGAACGCAGATGGTGAACGTGTGATGCGTGAAAGAGGTGGATGCCAGGGCTCGTCTCAGAGACTCGCTCGCGCGTCCTGCAGCCTTGGGGTAGGAAGCGCAGGGCTGCCTCACTGAACACATGCAATCAAGCCACAAATATTGTCAAATTATGACTGGAGTGGAGAGACCGTGGAGGTATCCACAGGCGTTACCTTCCCCGGGCAAATCAGTTCAAGCATCTTTTTTGGTATCTTACACTGGGCCAAATCTGTAGGCGGTTTTACTCCTTCTAGATATAGGCAGAATCCCACTGGAAGCTCACCTGAGGCAGGACCTCAGGATTTGTCCCTCTTGTGGAGTTACGATCATGTATCTCTCTGTTGCTTTCGCTTTGGAAATTTTGCTTTTGTTGCCGTTTGGTTTCCATACAGTGACCACATACTTCTGTCGCTCTGCCTTTGCCTCTGTTACATGACAGTGGACGCGTTTGTCTGCTCTCCACTCCTAAGCTGCTCCAAATCTACCTGCCTTCCCCCGCAGGCGCTGACTGTCAAGAGTTGGATAGCAAGGATTTTCTTACTGATCCAGCTGTATATTACGCTGTTTCTAAATTCCAGAAATTTTAGCTACCTGCAGCTTCTCAGTGCAGAGCAGCCCTGCTTCTTGGCCTTGCTTGGAAATGCCCATGATAACAGATCTCACTTGAGAAACAAACTGGCCTCAGCACTTGGTGTACAAAGCCCCTGGAGCCCTTGTCTAAAACTGACTTGAATCTTAGAGGAAAGGGGAGATCAAAGGTAATTTAAATTGTCATAAGTATCCTTATTTCCCAGGTTTGCAGGGATAGTATAGCTAATTTACACTGCAGCTATACTTCTTAGTATAACTGCAGTGTTAAACACCAGGCTGTATGAAGACCTTCTGTAGTTGAAGAGGCAGTATGGATGTTAAGGTTAAAGAAGAAGGGGTCATTGCTGGTGCTCAGGGCTTTAGGAAGGTGGAAGTCCAAAGTAAAATACTCTTCAGAAAGTATGTAAGCCCAGGATACAGACAAGAAAACAATACAGAAAGCTCAGGCAGATGTGAAAATGGCATGGGATACGTATGGTTGTTGGAAGAAAGCCGTGACACGGAGGTATTGCTGCAGAGGTAGGGTGTTTCCAGTGGAGTTACAATGAACGCTTCCTTCCAAATACTGATTTCTGTAGGTATATCTGCCCTGCCTGAGGCTCCCTTCATATCAGGTTCACCCTTCTGTAAGCAACCCCAGACGGGGTGGGTGGTGCTTTCTGAAGCTCGTAGGACCTGGCCCGGTGGGTCTGCATGCCACAGGGCGTGCTCTGGCAGGCTGGGTGTGCGCTGCCTCCTGCCTGCCCACAGAGCATCCCAGTGGGCGCAGGGATGGAGATGGAGGGGACAACACACTCTCCTTGAGAAGATTCAGCATAGACATGACCAGTCTCTTCCCACAGTCATTCTTGAATCAGTGACATCAATTTCTTTTGGTTTGCCCCAAGAATGTGAGTGAACAGGACACTTTACTGCCCAGACGAAATTTTTATCTGCAATTTGTTGATCAGTTTTATTTTTTTAAAAATACCAGAAGTACTTGGACTGAATTAACCAGTAGCCTAATCCTATTGACAGTTCTTCTCTTGTCAAGCACAGAGACCAGAAAGAGCAAGGCTTTGCTTTTCTCAAAGTGATGTGAGTAGGGATGATTTCCTTAAGTAGACTCTGCTCTGGCATTATTTTTTCCATGTTCAGTAGAGACTTTAATAGAACAGCAGATTCCAGAGAAAATGGAATTTGTGAAAGAAGTAGACTTAAAATCAGTAGCTCTTAATAATTTTTAGTTCAGTCTCCAAAACACTGGTGTTCACTTTTCAAGGTCAATTTTAGGAACAAAAATTTCTATTGTTCTGTTTTTTAAAGAACAACTTTTAGTTTCACCAGTGAGAAGAGGGAACAGACAGAATAACTGGGTATTTATAAACTCTAACCTGCCCGTTTCAGATGAAAACAATGACTAGCTGATAACTAGCTCCATACATAAAATTTAAAGGGCAGTAATCTATCTAATGCTTCTCATCATGGTTATATATAGAACTGTTCTTGCCAAGTAAACTTGATACTGTCCAAGTTCAAAAGTCTGATTGATAAAGATGGTTGATTTATATAGACTTCAGTAAGACTTTCTTCTAGTTAAAGTTATTAATAAATTGAAAACCAACTAACCAAACAAAATATATTGCTATGTTGGTATCTCTTACAAGTGGCGATGTTTCTCATTAGGACTGCTGATCCCCTGCCCTTAGCTCAGCGCTCTTCCATGCCTGTAGAGGCTGTCAAGGAGAAAAAAGAAATCACTGAGGAGAAAGTTTGCAGTCACAGGAAGGTGGGGGCTTGATAAAATCATATTGGCAGGCCAGGTCTGCACAATGATCTGGATCACTTGAAAGTAGCTTGAATTCAAACTAATTATTGCATTCAGCCAGGGACAAGGTCTTGTTTCGAGTATGAAGAATTTAGGTCATGCATAAAGTGGGAGAAACTGTGCCCTGAGAGGTGCTTCTCCCACAGTGAGGTGGGAGTTAGGGGAGATAATTAGCTGCATGTAAGTTCTCATTATGCTGCTATAGCAAAAAAAAAAAAACAGAAAAAAAAATCTTCTTTGATGTATCAGCAGGAAAATGAAGATCTGAGCAGAGGAGAGATCTTTTGTACTGGTGAGACTGGTGAGATCACTACTGGACATCATATACAAGTCTTGTATGGAAATTTTTAAAAAGATTTTCAAAACCTAAAAAAGAAGAAGTGATACAAGAATTGTTTGATTCTGTAAAACCTGCCTTGTAGAATGAGCTTGAAGAAATGCAGTCTGTCATTAAAGACAAAACTAAAGAGTTACATGATTGCTGTTAGGAGTACCTGCCTGAAGAGAGCAAGACGGGTTTTCAATCTGCCAGGCAAAGATTTGGATCTAGGTACTGGAAGATAACAGTAACAAAGGTCAAACTAGAAGTAAGATGCTAATTTTAAAGACATAGGTGGGTGGTAAACCACTGAAATACATTATTAAAAGACACTGAATTCTTTGCTGTTCGGATTCTGTAAGGTGGGATATTGATTTCTAAACCAGTCCTGTTAAACTATCAAATTTGGGTTCTATACCAGAATAATTGGACATGTTGCCTGTCGCCTGGGTTTTATGGGAAGTTTTATTTTGTGATCAATATGGCTTTTACAACTTAATTCTGAACAAATTAATTGGTGCTAATGGCTGGAATCCTGATGTTATAGTAGTATGCAAAGAGTATTAAGAATAGTCAATTTGCAGATTTTTTTAACATCTTCATCTAATGCTGTAATAATTACTATGGAATCCACATACTGTTGAGGAACAGTTGGCAAATTAAAGAAATGTGAAAATAGCTCTCTTTTTATATCTATGGAAATGTAATAAATTAATATTAAAACGAGTTACAGTGGCATTCTAAAAACCCTCTGCAGATTACATTTATATTGCATTTATTTATTGTGCTTTGTTTATAATGACTGCAATTATAAATGTAAATATGTCCATAACTGGTTGTAAAAAAACACCTAGAAAGCTCAAAGGAAGTGGCAAGCAGCCATTTCCCATTGAAGGCTGTGCTTTCGTGGTCAAGTTAGGGGAGCAGAAGTACCTGTTCTCTAAGAAGTACCCTCCTACCCCTACCCCATCCCATCCATCTTGTTCAGCCCTTTCCCCTGTGCTGGTGCCGGTGTTCACATGGCTGCATGGACCTGCACGGGGAGAAGAAAATCTGTTTTCAGCTTTGGTTCATTTCCCGCTTCGGTTCACTGTCCGTTTGCACAATTGCCAGCACTGGCAAGCCAGGGTCAGGAGGGTAAAAAGCAACTGATGGAGGGCTGTCGACACAAACAGTGATCACGGGGCTATGGGCTGAAAGGTTAGTTGCCCTAGTTATTTTCCCTTTTATGCTTCATAAGGTTCCTTAAATTCTTCAGCTGGGGTAAGTCAGTGTAAATCAATACTAGTGAATTAAAATTCCCTTTCAGCATCAGACTCTTAGGCAAACTGTGTTCAGCGGAAGGGTCTAAGAATGGGGTTTGCATCCTGAAAGAGATGTTCTTGTTTTTACTTCCCATTGTACATAGCACTTGTTCTCATCAGAATCCAAAATGAGGATTGAAACGAGCATTTACCACTCCTTTAAAATACAGAGATCATTAGCATCAGAAGGACAGGTAGCTGTTGCTAGGATCTTGTGCTCTACTTCAGTGAGCAAATGCACATCAATTGCATATACATACAAAAGGCATCTTGTTATATTTTGGTCTCTTGGCTCCTTTCACTTTCTTTCTATGCAGACTGGGAGATGTTTCCAATTTATCGCTCTCTCCCCAGCCTCCTTCCCACAGGAAGGAGCTAACGAGATGTGATTTCTGTGAAAACGTTACTGTAAATGCTTGGGTTACGCTAGCATGAATTGAGTAAATATAGTTATGCCAGCACGCATTCACTTTCAGTAGAGGAGGCTTTGGAGTGCAGAGGTGGGCTGAAAATAAGCTGGACTGACAAGGGTGCAGTTTTGCAGATGCCAGTGCATTTGCATTAGGAGTATCCTGTTGATATACCCCTGCTGACAAAGTCCCTGGTGTGAACGTGACTTTGTCTGCCATTCCCATACTTTTTTGCCAGTGTTGAGGGACAGGTAAGTGGAAGAGTTATAATTCATCACCTCTTTCACTGTTTAAAGTCTCTTTTGTTACAATGATGACAGAATATAAGATAGAAATGCCCTGTAAAACAGCCATATGGGTGATATAATCCCATCCTTATGCTGCCTCTTCATGATGAAAAGCATCTCTTGCTCTTCCACTGCTTCTCTTTGTCTGAACCTGGACATTGTGGTGGTCAAGGCTGCTGCAAGACTGTTGCTCTGAAATGGACAAACTGGTCCAGAAGTTGCATTTGTGGGGCGAAGTGTCTTTGTGGTTCCTAGAGACTTCCAACCTGGACTGATGCTTTCCTTTCCGCATGACAGGTGTTGACTCCAAGACCTTTGCTTCAGCTCTTTTCCTGTAGTTCACGTGGTGATTCTTTAAGGGTCCCCAAGGGCAGAGGCAGATCAGCGTACCTCTCAAATCCTGTGTCCAAATGACTTTTGAGGAGTGTGTAGGAAGCTGCTCTAGCTTCCTTCCAGTTACTAGGTACACAGCTGAGGGTGAGAGTTGGAGCACACCTTCTCCCTTCCCGTGCTAGGAGGCAACAAGCACCGCCTGAGCTGTGGAGGGTGTTGGCAGCAGCCACCTCCTAGCCCGGGAGCAAGAAGCTGTACTTGGACAGTTGGGCATCAGGCTGGATTGAGATAAGGCAGCTGACCCCAGCACTGGCTGACATTCTCCTCTGGATCTTGTCCATTGCTCCATAAGCAGAGATATCACTACTCAGCTGCCACCCAGTTAGCTTATGTTTAAATCTGAATCTGGATGCAAGAACAACAACAGTCAGCTGTAGCCCTGAGCTGTTGGTAGGCATCGCATACAATGTGATGAGGAGGCAGAAGCCCCTCATCTTCACCTGACTGCTTGAGAAGCCCTCTTAGATCTAGTTGCCTCTTTGTTCCCCTTCACCTATCCCATCTCTTCTCTGTATGACAAAACTCTTTTTACTCCACCCCAGTCACCAGTGCTTGTCCCACTCCTCACATTCACCTGCCCCCATGGTTTACCTCCATTGCCATCTGTGGTATCTCATCCCTCGCATCCTTACTGCGTCCCTGGGTACCTGCACTACCTCCTGCCCTTGCTGTTCCCAAGAATACGTGAGGCTCGCCTCCTGCACCAGTTTCCTATGCGCTGCGTATCTCTCATTGCACCGTACAGTCCCTGCAGCACTGCCAGCCTCTTGCCTTCCCTCCGCTGATTTCCTTGGAGGAAAACAGTGAACAATGGCACATTTTGGCACTTGGAGCAGTCTCAGCTCTACACAGAGTGTTTGTGAGGAACAGCGATCATGTTGTTTAAGGGGAGTTTGGTTTCAAAGATGATAATGGAAGATACCGTCCATTTTCAGGACAGTTTCATGGGTTTCAAATCCTGGAATCCTTAGGACTTAGAAAACTCCCCAGAATTACTGTGTACATGAGCAGCTAAATTTAGAGAGCTGGTAATGCTCTTTCCCTTAAGACACAGCTACCATCTGTGATTGCAAACCATGCAAATAGCTGGTTAAACACCACTTGAATTGTTGTGAGCTTGTCTCTAAGTTCCATTTAAATTGGTGCCTGGTCTCGGTGAGTGAGAAAATGTCTCGACTCCAGTTGAAAATAGTACCAGCTCTTCCAACTGGATGTTTTCTGGACTGACAAAAGTGGCTGTCCACATTCTTTAGGGATCCAAGTAAAATCAGAAATAAATAGAGTATTTCAAACAGCCAGGACAGGGCAATTTTAAGTGCAACAGAGCTGAGGCTTTGTTCATTAATTCTAAACTTTAACTCACTGGTGTTTCCTCTCATTGCCTGTCTTATCTGGAGGTATCACAGAGTGGTGGATTTTTTCCTTGAGGGTTGGTGTTCTTCACTTTGGCATGTATAATGATAGTTCTTCCCCTATCTAGCCTGTGCCACTGGCATTAGGCCACCAAAGTGTCTTGTTTTAAACAAGCTCTGTGTTTCTTCTGTGATCCCATTTGGCAGCTAGCTCTCCCCAGCTGCTTCTGCGACAGTCAAACCTGGGTGTTACATGAGAAGGCAGCGTGCCTTATGAACGAGTCAGCAATCTTTTTTCCTTTTTAAGGTGAAAAAAATCCATTTTTGATAACTTTTTGCATATAGGACTTCTGCAAAGAGGCCTATTGTTTCAAACTGATCAGTGATAGAATCATAGAATCATAGAATCATAGAATGGTTTGGGTTGGAAGGGACCTTAAAGATCATCTGGTTCCAGCCCCTCTGCCATGAGCAGGGACATCTTCCACTAGACCAGGTTGCTCAGAGCTCCATCCAGCCTGGCCTTGAACACTGCCAGGGAGGGGGCATCCACAGCTTCTCTGGGCAACCAGAGGTGTCCTCAGCAGCTTCCCTAGCCTGGTCACGAGGCAGAGAGGCTGAGTGGCTCTTCCGTAGCTGGGCTGCGTTTCTTTTCCAAAGGTGACTCTGAAGCTGGTTACTGTACATCTTCTTTTCTAACTCCTCTAGGCTGTGATCACTTTGAGATGAGAAACAAAACAAATGTCGCTTGGGACATTTCTCTGCTCTGTGCTTCAAACATTTCTTCCAAAGAGTTCACTTTGGAACGTTTAACTACCTCATTTGTCTTTTGTTTCAGTAGCATCACCAGGGTTTGGTACCATCTCTGTCGCTGGCTGCACTGCCCCAACGTGTACGGCCTCTTCTGAGAGACTTGATAATTTGTTTTGTAGTAGAAGCCTTCTGCAGGCAGATGGGAAACAGAGCGAACAGCTCAATTTAGCCTTTCCAGAATTTATTCAGAAACATTACTAATAGTCACAGTACTCGTACCTTCCTATGGCCTCTTAACCCAAAAGACCCCCAAGTGCTTTATTTTTCCTGTGAGTCACTTCCCTGCTGTTTGACATGCGGGACCACCGGAGGAGGTCAGGAGCAAATAAAGCCTTTTCAGAACATGTCCAGATGAAGCCAGATGTGAGAGTTTCATTGCACAGAGAGAATTTCAGGAGGCAGAATATTGTTTCATGATCTGGAAATTGTCAGGACAGTGGGTGGGACCTATATACCAAATATTGGCATTTGACTGCAAATCACCAGGAACTTCACTTGCTCTCTCATGTAAAAATGCACTATTTGAATCTGGTGCTGTGATCCTATGTAAATAAATTAAGGCAAGAAAATATAAACATTGCTAGTTTAGTCCTGTATTGTAAAATAGCTCAACAATAGGATGCACTGTGAGACTGAAGATCAGAAAGCATGGAAAGATGTGTTCAGTCCTTTTCCTGTTTTCTAATGTCCTTCCCTCTCACGCCTCCATCAATTAATCTTCCATGATGTGTATATGCGAAACTTTTAAGTGCTTGGCAGCGGCACAAGATTATTCTTGTAAAATATAAGGAGATTTTCTACTGTGCGTCTGGAGGGATTGGTGACAGATACCCACCGTGTTTGTCCAGTGGGTCTAGCATCTCTTCTTTAGACTACGTGGAGTCTCTGTGGTATCCAGTCGCATTCATATTACAGCCACATAATACTGTGTCAATGACCTAATTTATTTTTATTGTAAACTGCTGGGCTAGATGGATGACACATTTTATTAATTGTTGTCAGTGGAGATTTAGTCGCGCCACTCTCAGAACTTTACCTGGAGCTAAAACCATTTTGTGACTTTCACATTGAATAAGAAAGGGCTCTTTTATCCCAATCTGTTCAAAAGAGAAGCTTTTATTTTTATTTTTCCTTTTCTGTTTTTCCTTTGGTGACAAATGGGAAAGAACTATTTGGAGATAGCTATCGTATATTTGTCTGGCTCTGCTTGGCAGTAACAGATGGGCTTCAAGAGGCTAGCTGAAGAAAATAAAATTGCATTTCCGAGCAGACAAGGTCTGAAGCCTTGAAAATCATGGACGATTTGCAAATCCCTAAACTCCCATGACTGTTTGTAGTAAACAAGGTGCCCCAGATATTTCTCAGCTGGAGAACATGGGGCACTTTTCTTCCTGACCTGCTTCCCTTGTAGTTGCCAGCCCTCCCCAGAGTGACTGGAGGAGACAACAATTTCTGGAGAGGCTGACCAAAGTAAGCCAGATGTGCTTCCTGATTTCACTCTTCTCCCCAGGGTGGTCTTGGGATGCTTTTTGCTGGAGCTTCCATTTCTGATTGTATGTATGTTTATATGTGTTCATGACCCACACATGAAGTGTGGATGGCCACACATGGTCATGCCTTACAGAAGCATTTCTGTGCCGGTAACAGGCCACTTTGCAGATATCCAAGTGCTCAGAAGGCTGTTGTAAAAAACGAATCTCCGTCAGTTGCAGAAATTATCCTCATGGTGTCTGGTTCAGATGGCAAGCCTGGCCTCCTTTGCATGTTGCAGATCTGATTTCAGCAACTTGGCCCAGCTCAGTTTTCTTCATTCAGTGTCTTGTAGCATACGCATCCCTCCATTCGCCATCAGCTGGTGGCAGAGTGTTCTGGTGGTAGGAATGGTGCTGCCACTTGGGACGTAATTTATTAGTATGCAAACACCTATTTTGGGTAATGTTAAAACATTAAATAAAATGTATAAAGGCTGATCATTGTGGTACTACCTTCCTTTTTGTTGCATTTTTATACCATGTGTTTTGTGTTTGGGTCGCTATAACTCACAGACCTGCATTTGCAGTTCCATGGGACAGTGCGAAGATTAATTTCTGGGAAATGTTTCTGAGTATTATTTAATGCATTGCAACTCGTTTGTATTACACCTGCCATTGAAAAGAATGATGTTACAATGAATGTACATTTGAAACAAGCTGCTAACCATGTAACCTGGGGATTGGAAGCAATCCCCATTTTACATTCACTTGCATGTCTTTTAGTGTTTGAAAAGAAAATTGCTTTATGTTTGGAGGCTTTATTTTTTCATATGCAAAGTGTTTCAAGTCGGTTACCTCATCTAGTGCACTTGCCTCATAAGAATCCCCAGGGCTTCCTCCAACAACTCCAAGAAGTTTCTCAGTTGAATTACGAGTGCAATTAATTGGTCTGGCAACGTGAAACACAGTAATGGCAAATTTCCTCTGAACAAGTCGGATAAGGAGGATTTCTGTGGGACTCTTGCCCCTTTAGCTTGGTCCTTCCTAAAAAAAAGCCAGATCAGGTTCTTATTCAGCACTGCTGACTTCTGGTTATTTTTATGACTAAGGAAGATGTTTAGTTTTCAGAATCTCCTTCTTCTTCTTTCTTGCTGCTATTAAGTTGCCTTTACAATTAGGGACTAGAACAATTTTTGGATTATCATTTCCTTCCACTTTGCTTGCCATTTCCTGAGTCTCTTATGAGTGATAAAAATGAGATGGTCCCCGTGTCTGCTCAGACAGGGAGCTCTGCGTTGACTGTCGCTGGAGACATTGGTGGGTGCAGAGGTGGGAAGCTAAGTGGGAGGCATACCACCTTATAGAGCTATTGCTTCCGTCCAAGACGCTAGGAAAACTGGCACAAACCTAACAACATATGAAAGCACAAACAGGGAGGATCAGAGCACTTATCCAGCGTAGGACTGGACTGTCCTACTCACCTTGGTAAAGAAAATTAAGAGAAAGGCTGTGGAGCATTTGTTGGTAAGATGCTGGAAAGAAGAACATCCCTCTGACATTTATGGTGCTGATTCTTGGAACGTGGAGAAGATCCTGCAAGCAAGCATGGCAGCTCTAAGACCCCTGCTACTTTTACCTCATCTGATGCTGGTTTGAAGAACGAGCTGCTTCAGAAACTCAGATTCTAGGTTTTTTTCAACTCACTGTTATCAATCCTGTCAGATCTCCCAGTCCCAAACAAGCTTAGTCTATGTTGGCAGAGGATAATGTCACTTCCAGGATATGCTAAGGTCCTGATAGCATCCAAATCAAAGCTGTTACAGGGAAGACCGGACTACAGCTGTTGCTGTCTGTGTGCCCTCTGCATCTCTCAGGACTAAGGCCTCTTCCCATTCCCAATGGAACAACTGACGTCATGTTGGGAACTTGATTTCTGCTTCTTGGACTTTCCAGCTCCCATGAAGAATCTCAGGGACCAGCATATCCTTCCTTTGCATTACCTTGTGTCACCCATTAGACTTCTGTTGCTGCTAAGCAGAAGAGAGTCCAAACCGTATTTAACCAACTGCTATTCAAGTAGGAGATGAATGTGGGTTTCTGCAGTCACGTCTACTGAGAGGAGACAAAAGCTGTAGGTAATCCGTTGTGCTTCCTGGTTTGCTTGAGAAACTTCATCTGCTGAGACTTGAGTTTCCTTGAAGCAGTGGATCTCAGGGAAGTCCCATTCAAGCAGGTCTCCGGCATTAGGAGGCACAGCAGAAGGGCTTCCTCAAGTTGTCAGAAGTCCTCATCGATTGCGAGGGCCAGAAGGTTTGAAGAAGCTGTGGAAGTTCGTCTCAGGGGGAGGGCAGCAGGGAGTCGGAGGGGAAGCAGCCTGCTGTAGCTTTAAAGGCGGTACTGAGTAGGGATCCATTTGGAAGGACGTAGTTGACTAAAGGGATCCAAAGCTTGTTTTCCTTGAGTCTTTTTATTCTTCCTGTATCTAATCCCTTTAGAGCCTAAGGTCAACCCCTTTTTGTACTGCAATAACACTGTAATATATGCTTGCACTAATTCTTCTGGCACACCGAGCATGCAAGACCAATTTAAAGCTTTTTTCAGAAGAAAAACACTGTATTATTGTGTATATAGAAATACTGAGAGAGAATTTGAATTCTGTCTCCTGTATAAAAGCATGCATTGATTACCTGTATGTAGACCATGCTGTAAATGCTGCAGAGTACTGTAAAATCCTACACTTGAAACCACAACGAACAGGCAATGTCATCAAAAACAAACAAAACAGAAGCTGTGCAATGGATTTTGTGCCTTTTTTAAATCCATGTATGTTAATCCAGACAATCGGAGAAAAAAAAAAAAAAGGAAAAAAAAAGCTTGTATACTACCAAAACCTTATTAAAGAATCAAAGGCAGCACCTTGGTGATGGCTGGGTTTTTTTATTTGCTTTCTTGCTTTGTTTTTCTACTCCCTTTGCTTTCCAGCTCTGGGAAGGTGTCCCTTGCTTATCCTTGGGTACATGGCAGCACCAGGCAGGGAGATGAAGGAGCTCTGGTAGAACAGTGAGAGTTTAATCATCGTTTACTAATGTGATGACTGAAAACTTGAAGTTAAGACAGATCTGGGAATAGAAACAAAGTTCTGTGACTGCTGGAGGTGTGTTCCATGTACTTTGGGAAGGCCATGCTGTGAGCTCAATTTAAGCAAATTTAGGCTAGTACCGATTTCACTGACTTGAACCCAGTCCTACTGCAGCTTTAGGGTACAACTAGCCCCAACTTACGTACATTTTCAGAGCTCTGCCTTGATGGTTACCAGCATCCCAACTGGCTAAACTTAAGCCGGTACAATTCAACACTTACAAACACAGCAGAAAGAGTTTTTCACATTTCTCTTGGTTTCTCACCCTGGGCGTCTTCCCCTGGCTGGCAGCGCAGTGTGCATAGGGTGCGTGGATGGTTGTCTCCCATTTGACAAGGTGTTTAAGAACATCTGGTAAACTTCCAGCCGTTCCACCCCCCGGAAGCCCCAGAGATGGATGTAAAACTGTGGCTGTCCTGCAAGTAATGTACTCCTGCCTGGGCTGCTCAGTGGATCCGACCATGCTCTGCCTTTCATTGTGACTCCTATTTGAAAGCAGCTTCTGCTGTAGAGTGGCATGTGGTTCAACCGCAGTTACTGTTGGTCTGTCTGGGATCAGGCTGGAAGAGGGAACACAGCGATAGACCCTGTCTGCTTTGGTGTGCAGTGCGCAGTTACTAGTTCAGTGTTATTCTAAAAGTGGCTGGACAGAGAGGCTGCAGGGCAGTAGGTGCGTGCAAAGGCTCTGGTATCTGTGGAGAGGGTGGTGCAAACTTTCCCTCTTGAAAGAGAAGCACGAGACCCCAGCTCCTCAAAGGCAGAGAGCTGTTCGTGCAGGCAGGTGATGGTTGGGGAGGAAGAGCTAGGATTAGACTGTGGTCTCTGCCTTAGAGGGTTGTACAATCTGTGAGTCCCATTTTTGTCCTGGGAATTGTATGGAGGGTCAGGCTTCTTCTGAGTCTGCCTCTAGCAGGGTCCAAAGCCCATCTGCTCCATGATGAACACCTCAAAGTGTGTTTTAGTTTGCCTTGGTGAGCCTGTTGGCATGTGGCAGATGTGTACGTCTGTCAAACACTGCAGAAGGATGCACTGATGCCGTAGTGGTAACCATGGTCTGAGACATGGTTTAGAGGATGGATTGGAACAGAACAGTAGATAGAGGAGATATGGCATTTCCTGGGTTTATATTATGCAAATATTGTGATTTTTTTTTCCCTCTACCCGGTGGTTTTTTTGCTGGTATTTTTTTCACATATTACTGCATTTTAAATGTTTAAAACCCGGAGCTGGGAGAAAAAAATCCAAAATTCTACACTGTAAGGCAAAATTGATAATGCTCACGTGGGAAACTGTTCCCTTTCCCTAATGAGGTGCGGAACTGCTTGCGAGAGCATGCTTTTCTGGTGGACACTGGATCTGCTCTGTGCCATAGAGTGTTCTGCTGCAGGGACATAGGCACAGGCAAGCTGTAGGGTCTCTTCTCTGTATCCTCATGAGTTGTGAGATCACCAGAAAGCCATGCAGGCAGAGCGGGTACTGTCACTTCATTACTGTAGGGACCTGGGCAGGGTGTGCATGACATGGCATGGGGCAGGACATATCAGAGCATATTAACAAGCTGGATGCCAGAATTGCTCCTGAACCCACCAGCGTGAGTCTGCTCCGTGCTGCTGCCTGAGAAGAACACGTCTGGCTGCGTTCTTGGTTTCAAGGAGACCTGGGAACTTCTAATGCATGGTTGTAAACTTGCTGTAGCAAACCAGAGACTGCATCTGTGCTGATTCTTGCAGTGTTTGCAGCATCACTGGGATGTAGGAACCTTACTGCTGCCCATATTGGGTGATGTAAGTCTCGTCTGAGGATGTCCTCATGCCAACGATCCTGCTAATTTGAAATCTCACCAGTTTACAGTAAAGACAAACGCCCAGACTCCACTTAGCTGTTCATGAGCACAGGGGCAGAGATGGACTTGAAGGGGGTGGTTTCTGCCTCTGCCAAATACGAGCAGGTAGATCTTTTTCTCTCCTGACTCTGATTCCTCTCTATATTCTGACTGTGGCCTCTGTGCAAAGCAGGGATATTTATTGCCTTCCAAATACATATTGTTACTCAAATTAGTTAACAGCCAAATTGAATCTAAATGCATTCAGGTTTTATGGAGAGACAGACTGTTAAAGAGGTGAAAGGCGCAGACCTTATGGGGAACCTACGCTCAGACACATATGCTGCCACACGCGTTCCTGGACAATTGACTGACAAGTCAAAAGAGAGCCCCGAGCGAAGATCTGAGCCCAGGCAGGTGGGAAAAAATGGTTCACTGTCCAAGGACAGGCAGTGTGTCTTCAGAGAAAATGAGGAACATAGGCAGAGATCAGAGCTTGCTGGAGGCAAAGGAACTCCCTTTGACTCAGGTTTGGCCAGCTCCAGTGTAGCTCTGCTTACTTCACAGTCTTGGTAGCTTTTTAAAATGGGGTGGCTGCCTCAGCCACGGCATAGTTCCTGCTCGTAGTGGAGTGAGCCTAGCAGAGGCCCACCAAGATGATTACAAATTAAAAACGTATGACATAAGGTGAGGCTGAGAGAGCTGGGTTTCTGCTTAAAAAGAGAAGGCTTGGAGTGGGATCTTATTTCTTTCTTGAACTACCTGATGAAAGGATGATGCCAGAGTCCTCTCAGTGGTGCCTAGGGAAAGGATGAGATGTGATGGACACAAGCTGCATGAAAGGAAAATTAGATACAAGAATTAGATATAAATAAAAACTTTTTCACCATGAAGAGCCGCAAACACTAGGACAGGGTCCAAAAGATGTTGTGGCATCTCCATTCTTGGAGATACTGAAAACTCAGCTGGACAGTGACCAGAGCAGCCAGCTCGAAGTTGGTCCTGATTTGAGGGGTGGTTGGAGAAGAGTCCTCCAGACGGTCCTTACACTTTTGTTATTCTACAATTTTAAGATGCAGGCTAAGCCTTTCCACTCCTGATCTTCTAGCATCTTCCCACAGTTCTTCCCCACTGGTACAGCAGAGCAGAAAAGTTCTTCTCCAGCCATTGCGGAATAGTTCTGGAGCAGCTGAGTGTGTTGTAGTACAAAAGACACATGATGGCTATCAAGAGAGGACACACGTTTCTCTAGTGTGTGGTTCAGCAGGGGGTCCGCTTGCAGCTAGCTGCTGATCACATTAACTGAACAATGAAGACAGTCTCAGACTTTGATGCCCTAGGACAGTCTTCCTTGTTAACAGCTTCAGGTGATGATAGTAATGAAGGTAAGAAAATATATGTTAAAATAATATTTGACCCAAGACACATTTCAACAAAGTTTCTTTTCGTTGGGTTTGTAGGTAACTTCTGTCCTCCATATTTTTTGGCATATTTATGCTCTTTGGATTTTCTCCATGGTGCATTTACAGTGGCAACACAACCACAGTCTCAGGCTGCTTTAAGGAATGCATTCTGGCAATTTTGGGGTACTGCATGCAACAGGTTAAGCAGTCCAAGTCTCCCAAAGGTAGGTAGAAGCCAAGCAATCACTGTTGTGCTTAAGGTGCAGTGTCCACAGTGGAAAATAGAAAATACGTGGGGAAAATGAAATGACAGACAGAAAGGCAGTCCATTTGCCAAATACCACAAGGAAGTTGTACAGCCAGAGATGGAAGTACATGGAGGTTAGAAAGGTATCTACAGCACAACTCAATGACAGAGCAAAGGGACAGCAGAGCAGAAGAAGGAAAGAACCGTTATTTTTATTATACTAATGTCACGCTGTCCAGCTCCATGTCATACCTTATTGCTTAGTGCAATCTCATATCAGAAAACATCTGATGTCTTGCAAGGGAAAGAACTGTTGAAGAAAGAGGAGTTGCTAGAGACAGGGCTGCTGATGGGACATGCCGCAGGGCACAGAAACCATATTGCTGGTCTATATAGGATGTGCACTGCAGGACTGGATTCAGTTCTCCTTGACCAGAAAGCAGATGAGATGACACAAGCTCCTAATAGCTGAGAGGAGGTTCTAAGGTTTACACGTGCAAAGAGAAACCAGTGATCCTCCAACTCTACCATCAACCACAGCATCTAGAAAATAGGGTGAAGCAGAGCAGCAGGTGAACTGTTGTTGAGGATGGGGTATGCTTTCCAGTGGGAGGCTCAGCACAAGGCAAGGTGTTGGTCAGGGCTTCTTTATCAGGTCCCAGTCCCACTGGGGAAGCACATCTGTTTGATCAGGACTCCAGGAATAGCACTGTGGGTGTATTTCTTGGGAAAACCAAATCCAGCCAACAGGCAGAATCCAATCTTAGGCTGCTGAATGGACTAATTTCCAAGAAATGCCGGAGGGAGGAAGCCAAGTGGGTAATTTCCTCTGCAACGGGTGGCAAGTCCCTCTTGCTAGTCCAAGTTCCACATCTGTCATCCTGCTACAAAAGGTAGAGTGGGTCAGTGAAAGCCCAAATCAGTCTAACACAGGGCCATCTTTGGGGCCAGGCTTCAGCTTTAATGAAAGAAGAGAAGAAGCTTTTACTCCAGAGGCGTTGCCAAAACCAGCCTGTGTTTTAATTTATAAGATATAAAAAGAAATATGAAATGGATAACAACTTATCACCATGTATAAAAGCTTGATGCTGCCCACCAGCCTATTTGAAATGTTGCTGCTATACATGAGCATAAAGATCTTACATTTTTCAGGCATGCTAGCAGGGCAGTTGCTCTGCACAGAAGAACACGCAGACTTTCAGCACAATTTGAAATTGTCATTGAACCAAAAAGCTGTTGAGGGCTTTTTCCCCACCCGCTAGAGACAAAAAGATCTGTTCCCATAGCCAGGTGATTGTGCTAGATGTTGGCAGCTCTGTAGCCCCCATAGTTAAACGGGTGCTTGTTTAGTCGTGTAGCCTAAATACCCTCTGACGCTGTTGAATGCCAATTGAAAATGCAGATGTTTGGAGCCCTTCTGTTCATGATTAGGACTTTTCAAGGGTAACACATGATGCATTATTGACAGGTTGAAATTATGGAGAGGCTTTGATTTTCCAGCCCTCTTATAGAAGGATGACCTAAATGTTTTTTTTTTTTAAATCTATTTCGCGGAGTGCTGCTGCTGTGGTTTTCATTTACAACTAATTGTTAATTAGGCCAAACTTTGATGGACATTTCCTATTTATTTTGCCCTTTTTTTGCTTGTTTGGTCCAGCGTGTGCATGAGTGTGTGAGCTGCTGCTTTTCTGTTAGTATTCTTTGCAATCATTTCACAGCCCACTCCTGGCACCTTATGGGCAGTCTCTCCACCGCAGGCTGCTGCTCAAGAAACCCTGCTTCCACCAACTGTCCTGTCCTCCCATTGCTTTTAGTGGTTGGACACCCCGGAGTCTAGTAATGATACTTTATGTGTCAGCTTTCGTGACTTACTTGCTGATCATTTTAATGAAAGCAGAAGCCTGTACAAGACAGTCTTAAGAGTTGCTGGAGGGACGTGGGAGCAGATGGGAGGGAGGAATAGCACAGCAGGAGAACACAGGAGCGCTACAAGTGTAGCCCCAGGGACGATGGTGGGTGGTACTGGAAAGTGATCGGGAAATTTATGTAGCCCAGAAGGGCCCCTTCAGTTCACTATGACCTGGGCATAAAAGAGAGTTGCTGAATGGTTCCAGTAAGGAAGGAGTGAATATGTAAATATATAGATACTAAAGAAGATTGGGAAACATGAAAAAATCCTGAGGAACTGCTTGCCAACAGCTCTTTTAGGTCCAAGTTAAAGACTGCTAACAAAGGAACTCCTCTGGCACGTTTTTTTGCCTTCTTTGATAAGAATCTGTGAGTCTCTCATTTCCAAGGTTTGTATGAATTGAATGATTGAGTGATCACTGCTCAGACGTGTGTTTTGGAAGCATGATGGATTAGATGCTTTCCACTGATGCTTCCCACTGCTGTTGATCCTGATGTCTTCTGTGTCAATGCTATGGCTGAATACTAACCCTTTTCTTTTGTCACATCTGTCTTCTTGCAGGCATATATGCTGAAGTCATTTGAAATGAATGGTCTGCCCAAGGCGGTGCCTTTAAGTTTGCCTTATCAAGATTTCAGAAAAGATGTGTCAGACTACTGGGAAAAGCCTAGGATATCCCAGCGGATAAAGAAAGTTGATTTCTCAAATGTTGTCTTGACTGCTCCTTGCAAACCTCTGGAACCTTATCTGGAAATTAACGGAAAAGAGGAGGAAGAAGAAGACGAGGAAGAAGAGGAGGAGGAGGAAGATGAGGAGGAGGAGGTGGAGGAGGAAGGGGATGAGATTGACATGCACAGTGGTTCCAGCAGCGACCTGAGTCAAAAAAGCACGGAGCGCAGCCAGGAGTGTGCACCATCCACGCTCCTGGCTGACGACCAGAAGGGATCCAAGGGTCGAGCATCTACCGCTGATGGGGACCTGGAGCTGGAGGAAGGCTCAAAAACACTAGTGCTGTTTTCACCAGGTGATCTGAAAAAGTCTCCGGTGACCACAGACTTGCCTCCAGAAGTCGATCTGGGCACTCTCGCTGCACTGACACCTCAGAGCGAGCGGCCACAGCCTATGGGGAGCCAACTGGATGTATCCGAGCCAGGGACCCTGTCCTCAGTCCTTAAATCTGAACCAAAGCCTCCCATGGCAGTGGCTACAGCTTCCTCCCCCTTTACCAAAGTCGAGCGCACATTTGTTCATATTGCTGAAAAGACCCACTTAAATGTCATGTCTTCCAGTGGCCAGCTGATGAGGCATGAGGAATATTGCCCTCCAGGCCAGTTTGAGGAGGTCATTATCGAAGAAGAGCTGGAGGACAACTTGGTGCTGGTAGAGAACGGAAGCATACATTCAGGGCTAGAAGGGGCAGAGACGGAGAGCTGCGCACTTTCGGCTAATCCCATTGAAACCACCTTGGAGACAGTGGGAGAGCAGCTGGCCCTTCCCAGCGGCATAGCGAAGCCTCTCGAGGACAAGCCAGAGCCCTCCGACAACGTCGCGCTCTCACTGGATTTGGAAGAGCCTGGCAAGATGGTTGCAAGGGAGCTTGACCTTGAGAAGTCAGCATTGGTGGCAGAACACCTTAAGCGAGTGGAGACCCTCCTTGACACACCGCAGAAGGGCCCCAGGAGACCTCTGGGCTCCAGGTATCGAAGTCGGATACCCATTTTGTTCTCTGAGGAGGACACCGGCTCAGACCTTTCAACTTCACTCTCGGCCAAAGAGAGGCTTTATAAGAGGGCAAAGCAACCTGACTTGGCTCGCCTTGTGATGGAGAAGAGACAAAACCGGCTCCTTCGGCTGGCCTCAGGGGCCTCCTCCTCAGCATCCTCCAGCGACGAGAGGCGGCGGGCCTCAGAAACCCTGTCGGCCACCGGTTCTGAGGAGGACACCCACGACTCTGACGACTCCATCCCAAGGAAGGCAGGGAAGGAGAAGTCTGCCCTCCTGGGGAAAGAAGAGAGACCCATAAGCACAAAGAGCAGAATTCCTCGGCCCATCACGCCAATTAAAACCCTGCTAGAGGCAGTGAAGTCTGAGAGCTCCGTGGCCGTCGGGACAGCAGTGCAGTGTAGTTCGCTGCACGATGCAGCTCTTGCCTACAGGTAAGACCAAAATGGTGAGCAATGCAAAAGGTTGGACTTGTTCAGGAGGTGCAGCCAGGGCATTGCTCACCTCCCACTGCTCTACCCCTCACTTGGCTTGAATGTGTGGTCCATCCATGTTTCCTACAGTCATTTCAGCTCACCGGGGTGTGAAATTCCCTCCTCTCTGTCTTCTTTGGCTCATTCTGGCCAAAGGGCCAAGCCCCTCTTCCCTTGCCCTGGCTTTCAGGCCTCCTTCCTTTCCACGAGCTCTTTCATTTGGTCTGATCCTGCTAATAGCAGATCCCTCGGGTGTCAAGCTCTCAGTTTTGCAGCATGCTTGACATGGCCGTGACTCTACAGGGAGACCTGGCCTGGCTATTGTGATGAGAGCTGCAAGGGCTGCGAGGTTGCTGGTTGTGATTGCTCAGAAGATAGCCAGCATGCAAAGAGCTGGAGAGGGGGAGGTGCACATGCGTGGGCTTTGGCAGTGACCTGGAACAGTGTGGGCCACCTCCACATGGTCTGAATTCCCTATACATCCCTGTACCTTGATTTTTTTTGGAGGTACCTGGCTCTCTATCAGATAAGCACAGAGGTCTAAGTAGAGGTGGACCTTCTGAATTCACCAGTGTTTGGTTTTTCTGCCTGGCCTTGGGGCTGGAAGTCCAGCCCAGGAGCAGAGCTGCTGCTGCGACTCTGCCACAGATCCAGCAAATTCTGCTCTTTCAGAGACGTGGGATGAAAAGAGGGGATCCCTGTGGGTTGGTTTACCTTCCGGCTCAGTTACCGTTAGAGGCCAGCTGGTGCAATCCAGCTTACGTCCATGTTTCCAGACCATATCTCCTGCCTTGACAGAGGTTGCTGCATCCATGCCATATGTTAAGAAGAGTCCCAGATACATGCTATCCGCCAAACCATGCCTGTGTGTCCCAGAGGGTACTGGAGAATCAGGGCAAACACTTACTAGTTAACAGCATCGAGAGTTAAAGGATGGTGTTCAACCCAGTGCCCCATCTTGTTCACAGCATAGCTCCTGTCATCCTGGTGCTGGACACTCCCTGTAATTGCCCAGCAACATTCAGGCCAAACCTGCCAGGAGCCTGGAGCCCCTTGCAGAACATCCCCTTCATCGTCCCCCTTCTCTTCCTCTGCAGGCTTCAGGCACAGAGACCGACTGGAAGTGTCCCAAATGAGTGCCGAACAATGCAGATACAAAGTCGGCTTCCTCCTTCGCCGAGCTCCACTTCTCTTCCTCCACGGGGCAGCTCACGGAGGTCCAGCTGTGCATCGCCTCGGAGCCCTGTCCTTCCTTCAAGAAACCCCAGTGCTTCCCCCAGAAGCCAGCTGCCGCCTCGGAGGGAAAGTCCTTCTCCCTGCCGACAGCATAAGCCAGGGACTGCTCTTCAGCGAGTTCCTCCTTCCCCCCGACCTCAGCCCCCAGCTCAGGCCCTGGGGCCGACAGGAGATTCCCTGCCCTCTCCTGGTGTGGCCAAAAAACGACAAAAAGGAAAAACCCAGACTCAGAGTCCAGCAACCAAAGGAAAGCAGGTGTCCCTGGAAAGTAAGGCAGCTGCCAGATAATGATCTTCTTCTGCCAGCCCAACAGACTGGGTAACTTCTGCATATAGTATACACTTGAGATGCTGCAGCACAGCCTTCCATGCTGGACCCACGAGTGTATAGCAGTAGCTGTACTTCAATGCTTCACTCACTCTCACCCCACACCGTCGCGATCAGCTCCCACGAGCCTGAGAGCCTCTGAGCCACGGAGCCTTCTTCTTCAAGGGAGACATCCAGCCCGCAGCTCACGCTTGCTAACGCACAGCACCAAGCAGCCACCCAGGCAGCCTGCCTAGTGCCTGACCCTCTTCCCACCCCAGGCATTCCCCTCTCTCTGTTAGCAATACCAGTTGCCAACACCAACCCTGGCTTTGGAAAGAGGAGCAGAGGTGATGAGAGCAAGGCCTGCGGAGAGGAAGGCTCCTGTCCCGCAGGCAGCTCCCTCCTCTCTCCTTGCTGGGAAAACACCAGCCTTAGCCACCACCATCTACCTGAGCGTTGGCTTGCCTCCTGCCACCTGTGTTAGCAAGGTATTGTCACCAGCTTAGCCAGGAGGGATGGATGCGTCCTTGTGTGCTGAGATAAGAGCAGGGGAAGGGTGGAGGAGGCTCTCCTTTCCAGAGATGCCTCTGTAGGTGGGAACAGCAGACAGTCAGGTCTTGCTGGATGCTCCTACCTGCTCCAGTATGGCCCGCAGAGGAGGCCGTCTGGCGTTGCTGCTCAGCGACACTGCTGCTGTTTCAGCAGATGCCGGTGTTGTGGGTATTTAGATGGAAGTAGGGATGTATTGGCAGCCTGCTGGGAAATCAAGAGCGCTTGCTAACTGATGTAGAAGGGAGCACACTGCAGCCGCTTCTGTCTCAAATACCAAACTGTGATCCATGGAGACCACATCTCCCAACATGGGTGGTTCCTCTTGACCCGAGTGTGGTTGGTGCCACAGACCCGTAGTCCACCAAACACAGCTCCATCCTGAAGATGTGAATAGTCACTGGATGCCTTTAGCTTGGGTGCCCCTTGCACCTAAATTCCTTGTGCTTTATTGTCACGCTCTTGGTGTTTGTGAATTTTGGCACTGTGGTTGAAAGTTCCCCTACACGGCAGGGTGAGAAATTATTATCCTGTAGTATACTCAAAAGCTGCTGCTTTGCAAGGAGAGGTTTGCTGGCACACCGTGGGTACCTTGTGCATTTCTATCCGCAAGTACAGTGGGTTGAGTTGCGGAGGTCGGGCGTATGTCTTTCTCGGTGCTCAGCTCTTCCACACGTTGCGTGAGAACTAACAATGTGAACATAAAAGCAAGGGCTGTGCTCCTCAAGTAATATTATTGGAGCAGAAGCTTAGCGCTCAGCTAGAAATAAATCAGCCAACTTTTTAGCCCCCAGACTAATTAGGAAGGTTTGAAAATGAAAGCCAGGAGGACTCACACCTGTCCGAGCTCGATGAGATCTTGAAGTAGTCACAAAATTTTCCCCACACCTCACAGGGGGAAACACTCCAGACCCAAATACTTCGGGCTTCACACCACTGTCATGCCTAAAAGAGGCTTTGCATGAGGCTGAACAAAAGTACGGCTGCTCTGTACACCTATTCCCGCAGCTGCAACTAGCTGCAAATATTTACTGTTTGCAGACAGCAAAGCTTGATAGAGGAATCTGGATGGTATGAACCTTGATTCATTTGAACATAAATACAAACAGTCACGCTGAGGGCCATCAAGTCCAAGGAATCGTGAAGTTTTCACACCTACAGGAACTGTTCTGGAGAGGAGCATGAGAGCTGTGACGGGGCTGGGAGAGCAGGGTGCTTCTTGGACGTCTGAACAGGGAAATGTCTAGAAATAGGTGACAGGAATTACCTCTATATGACAGTCTCAGTGTTGCCAATGGTAAGAATTTATTTCACCTAGCTCAAAGTGTTTTCTGTTTTCCATTGACATTTTTCACCCTGGTAGAGTAAGAAGCACAGCTTCTAGTCGAAGAATGTGCCATCACCTTTGCAGACAAGTTTTGGGAACTCCAAGGTCAAGTTGTGGTTTGATGGACTGAGCTGATGTTACCACCAAGAGCAGTGGTTCCTCCAAATTCCAGCTGCTTCATTGCACTGTCCCACCACCTTACACTGGGGAAGCTATTTGGTGAAGTGGCTGGAAATGCTGATCCAGTGTGACACCAAATGCTCTGGTTTGCTGGTTTGGTTTTCATCTGGTTCAGCTCATCAGTCTGGTTCAACATTTGGTCACACAACAGAAGCGGGCGAATGAGAGGACAGAGAGTGTGACCACATCATCTGGTGGCACTATAATTTCATATGAGTTTGAAGCGTGGGTCAAGTGGCAACCTAAATATGCCCTGTGTGTTTAGAAACTAGAAAACAGAATAAACCCAAACACAGATTCTTTCCAGAAATATAAACCGTAATGGTACTCATTAATTTGTTGAGGGACTGTTCATTTTAGAGTGTTCAGGTGGTAAGACTTGGTCGTGAAGCCTTTACCAGATGCTCCATCCGTGTCTTAGATGCACATGCCAAAAATTACATTGAAAGAGCTTGGAAAGAGGGCTATAGGACTATTAACAGGGTTAGCAAACCAATGAAGCACAATCAATGTGTTGTTTGTTCAAGCAATTTGTTCAAGAGAAAGTTTAGAGGAGACTTTTCTGTGGCCCAGCTATACCCGAGTCAGGAAGGAAGCTCCAGGGCAGAGAGCTTCCATCTGGCACATGAGAGCAGGAAAGACGGAGTAGCCAAGAATGGCCAATGAAGAAATCAGGCAGGCTTTTAGTTGTGAAGCGACTGCCCCAGTGAAATATTTCACAGGAATGCGGGGACTTTTTGTTATTAAAAGGTTTTCCGAGAAACCTAGCAGTCTTCTAAGAGGTCTTCCTACCATGACCCAACCACAAGTAGCAGGCAGGATGCTGGTGACACCAAGGTACCGTCTCTCTTTGTGGTGCAATAGATTCCTGGGCTTGATGGGCACATGCCAAAGCTGTCACATGTTGGATAGCCACCATCAGCTCCTGCAGGTTTCAGAAAGCCAGTGGAAGATTTCCAGCACAGAAAATAACATCCGTTCCCAGTGTTATTTGATGGGGCTGGGCTGAGGATGCAGCTGCGTCCACAGAGATCTGGAACTGGCATGAGTTGTCTCCCCTCGTGGTTGTGCTCCCAGCCTGCCTGCCCCAGCCCAGCCCTGCTTCCCAGCTGTACCTGGCACGGAGGGAAGCAGGAGAATGCATCGAGAACACGGTGCTCCTCTGATCATTTTGGACTGGAGTGGGCTGCGCCATCAGGCGCGATGGCAGTGAAAGCTGGCTGACTGCAGCAATGCTTTGTCCCCAGAGGGACTCAGGAAAGCCCCTGCCATGCGGATGCTGCTCTGGATCTCCTCCCTGGCTCTGGTTTTCAAGGTTCTATCCTTCAATCGCTCAATGGCAAGGGTGACCCCAGGGTACTCCCGTCACTGGGGTGCTCAGCATACCCTGGTTGCAGAAGTTCCCATTCCTTTTGTGCGTCTCTCTGGAGAGATTTTCTGGCAGGCAGGTGGACCAGCAGTGATGCTCTTTGCTCGTGTTACTGTGAAAACAGCCCTGCAAGAGTGTCAACAACTCCTCTGGGTCCTCTCATCCTCCTCTTCTTCCTCTACCCTGCAGGGAGGCTGGAAGGGCACCTGCCATAGTTGGAGCAAACACGGGAGATCATGTCGGGGGGCAGGAGGGGATGAGGCCTGTGATGTTAGGAAGAAGTTAGGTGGCTGAGGGATGTCAGACAATCCAGTCTGGGCATCACAGGACATGGTGGGCTGTCACATCCCAGAAAGGTGGGAGAGGCAAGACCCTGCTGTTCTCTGCCATGAAACATGGTGTGCAAGCTCTGTCAAGCCTCGAGAACACACAGGGCTGCTCAAGCGCTGCTGGTGGTGTGTGGCTGGGTCCTTGCTTCACTGCAAAGAGAAGATTGAGTAGAGGAAATGGCCAGGAAGAATAAAGAAAACTGTTTGGGGTCGGGGGATGAGAAGCAGGCTTCCCCAGCACTTTCCCACGTTTGTGGGAATTTCTGGGAACAGCCTGACACTACGTGGTTCCCCATCGGTGTCTTTGCTGCATGGTCTATCCTGGCCAGCTGCAGATAGTTGTGCCCATGTGTAGGGGAGAGTGGACTCCTGGGACAAACTGCCACCATGCCTGCATCTGTGTGTGCATTTGCACAGCTGGTAGGAACAGACAGGACTTGTTCAGGGGAGCAATGTGGGGTCCTATATGTGTTGGGAGTCTAAGTGTCTTTGGGACTGCCTGGTATCATGAGACAAGCACTGCTGAGAGTCTTCACTTTGCTGGGGTCCATGAAGGTCCCGCCTGCTTTCTTATCTGCCAGCTGAGAAGATGGCATGCTGGCTGGTAAAAAAAGAGTCAATGGCTGCTGTCTGGCCAGGAGATGTTTGCAAAGAAACAAGGATACGGGGGCGATGTGCCAAATGGTGAATCTGACAGACGGTTCTCAGCACTAAGCCAGTGTGATGACAGGTTATGTGAGCAGAGGGAGTGAAAGGGCTGATGGTACAAGTCAGACTAATGCCATGGAGGGGCTTGAACACACGGATGGAGCTGCGTAACTGATTCGTCTGGTTGGCAGCACAAACACTTCTGCTTGTCTTGTTGCTAAAGGTGTTTCGGTAGCAGACCTCTCTGAGTCAGTTGTGCTTGGAATCTGTGACAGGCAGGAGACTTTGCTTGCCCTTTCTAAGTAAAGTATATTATAATATACATATTATTATAACAATATATATAAGTAGGACCCATTATATATAGTGGCTAAAAGTTGAAAAAGATCTTGCTACCTTCAAAGAAGTGCTCTGATGCTATGTGACTTCCGATGTGTGCAAGACTGACTGCTGTGTGCGGTGGATGTGGATGGAGCAACAGGGTACCGCTCTACCAAAGCACATGTGAGCTGTGAGGCTCCACTCGCTCGAGCCTGAACTAGGGGCAAAACACCCCAGCTTGGATGGCTGGCAGCCATCATGCTTACCGTCAGAGCTGTAATAACTGCTGGACTGCCACACATCTTTGTGTGGTATGGATCGGGGTCTGGAAAGTCCCTGCTCACATGGTTGCCCTTGACTAACACAAGCATGGTTTGATTGCTAGTGAAACGCTTCAGTCCAAAGCAAGATGTGTTGGGGCAAGAAAATCTTTGATGTTTCTCCTTTCCAACACAGAGGTATTTTCTCAGTGTAGACACTCTGTAAGAAGATGGCTAAGTATCTACTGATAGCCTTATCAGCTCCAGTAGCAGCTTGATGGTTCCTTAGCATACTCCTTTCTTCTCTGAATAGTTTACTGACCCATGGCATGATCCCACCACTATTCCATGTGCACAGACATCGATGCCCACCTAAGGCCTTTCCCCACAGATTAATCAACTGCAGTTAAATTAATTTTGTGAACACAGTAAAAGTCCCATTGTGGACATGAGTTTGGTTTCAAATGAATTTCTTCTGGCTTAACTGAAATGTGCCTGTGCTGCAGCGGTACTAGGCTGGTTTCACAAAGCACACAGGGACCACTTGGGAGTCTGCATCCACCTTTGATTCCATCTGTTTGCCAGCTACTCCAACATCTGCACACGAGAGCGCGAGCTTGGGCTCCTGTTCAGGCCCTTTCCTCTTGTGGTGCGTACCTGTACCACTCATACTGGGTGGGTGCCCACGGGCTCCCAAGGTCCTCTGCAGAACCCTGAATGGTTGTTTCACTCTTGCTCAGCCTGTTGCTGCACTCTGAGGGGCTGGGACCGTGCTGACAGTAACAGCAGAGTCAGCTGACATTAAGACATGTTGGCAGCATCTCCATGAGCGTTGGGGTTTGTATCTTTGTGAGGCCAGAGAATAGCCCTGGTTGCAGGCTGTGATGAGCCATGATCCCGAGGACAGCCAGGATCCCATGAAATGACAGTGATTTGTATGCCATAACTCTCCTGTCCGCTCATTCCTAATACAGCTCCTCTAGCAAACCTTGTCTTCAGAGTCACCGTATACTCCCTGCAGGTCAGTCCCTCTCTGGCTGAGGGATTGAAGCCTTCCTGGATTTCTGCGAAGCTTGAGGCAGACTTAGCTGCCAACCTATGCAGCACGCCCTGCACCATGCAGGCTGGTGCTCCGAGTCATAAGGAGCGACCTTATCCCTCTTATTTATGCAGCTGCAAATGTCTGGAAAGCAGGTTCAAAGTATGTATTGATGCCCTCTGTGCTAAAAGGAGGAAGGAAGCTACCACAGCAAATCCAGAGGTGGGTTCCTGGCAGGGACCAAGGGGAGAACTGCTCCTGCTCTTAGCTCCGAAACCAGAGGGGGATGCAGGAGTGAGATCTCTGCTCTGGCAAGGGTACTGCTGGGCTGGTATCAGCTTGGGGCTCTGCCTCTGGCTCACCTTGTATTGCCTCTGCCCGAAGTGCAAGGAGATCTGACACAGAGTCACTGGAGGAGGCAGGGGCTGATGTTTACTCGGCGCTTGGGTAAATGGCTGCTGGGGCGCAAGGCAGAGGCTCTGGGACCATCGCCTGCAGATGGTGCAATGAGCTCTGCAGGATGTGGGGGTTTAGGCGAGGAGTCCAGGAGTAACAGCGTGTGTGAAAACCAGTGTCAGCGACACTGCTGTGCTATGGGACCTGCGCTGCTTCTTCTCTGGACAGGAATTGGAGCTGGAAATGCAGATAATTTTGTATATCTCCTTTTAACACGACAGCACGTGACTCTACACTCAGACACTGTATCTGGAGCACCGACATTTTCCTTCGCCTCTGGCACAGTCTGATGAAGTCTTTTGACCTGGAGACAGGACTACTGCTCCTTGGTACTGCCTGCCTGGAAATGCGACTGGGTCCCAAGGCAAAATCTCTCTACATATCTTCTTTGCATTCTTTAGGAAAGCAGCTGGAGAATGTTTACACACTGCAAACAGAATGTACGACTCCGACCGAGGAACCACAATCCGGTTCAACTGCATGGCAAATTTATTGGCCATAAAATCTGGCATGCATCACAGAGGCCCTGTCTGTGTACAGATCCACCTGGCATTTGTCATAATTTCAGATCACATCTTAAAAAAAAATAAATGATGATGCCATTTCTTGTTCATATCAGACACAGTCGTCATTAGATTTGTTATTACGAGGGGATTCTTGATCATGCCATTAAAAGCCCGTCTACCTTTTCATTGGTGTCTTCTCCCATTTATTGGTGTTGCCACTAGTTATCTACTTCCAAAACAGCCACAACTAAGTAACATTTATGCAGTTATTTGCAGGACCCATGCCTGGCTGGTTCATGCAGTCCATCTGGGACCTGCCTGGGGGATCTTCACTGAACTCCAGAGCTGGCCAGGGCCAGTATTTTACATGACTGGACTCTTGCTCTCCTGCTTTATATGGTCTTCCCAATGTGACCAGCCAGCTGCGGCTGCAGCTGGACCTGCACAGTAATGTGCTGGGAGTGGAGCAGAAGCAAACCCGTAACTTGGCACGGTTTGACTTTTCATACTCTCTGACAGTCTGACATTTAAGCTGAGGATGGCTCCTACAACACTTGTTTGACTGTGTGCAAGTTGCTTGGTGGCCCTCGTGTGGACCCCATCCAGGTATGTGTAGTACAGTTTATTACCTGGATTTGGGAAGAGGGAACAGGGCAGCTACGAAGGATCATTTTCATCAATTGGTAAGACCGCACCCCTTCACCACCTTCACCTGGGCACCTTTACTGAGCACTCCGCAGGCAGGGTTAGACACAGCTTACAAGCAGACAGCCGTCCTTTGTAGCCTGACGCAGGCAGTACGGGGCTCAAACACGTACTTGGCTAAACATTCATAAACTCACAGCCACCTTGCAGGCACACAGCAGACGTCTGCTGGCAAGTGGGTGTCAGCTTCCGTGGCTCCCTGAAACAGGCTCATTCTCCTGTTGCTCTGTTGCCATCTCAGTTTCTCTGCTGCTTTTTTTGAGGCTTTCGCCTGTGAGTCCTTGTGCTGTTCAGTGTGACCATCTCAACAATTTTAGTTTTGCTTCTGTTTTTAGTTTTGATCTCTGGCATTGTTTTAGCTCACGGAGTCTTTCACAATGGTCTTTCCCACAACCTAGAGATATTCTCGTTAAACTTGAACCAGGGTTTGGCATAAAATCTAGTCCTTAGCTCCCCGAAGCCTGAACCCTGGGCTGAGGGTTTTGAGTTGAGCTAGCAAAAATAGGAGCTAAGACACCAGTAAACACAAAGGCATTTATGCATCCTGTCCCCATGGAACGGGACATGAACCTAGCTTGACACCACAACTATCTTCTGAGCTTCCTTTGAGCCACCTTGTGTCTGATTCAGATCACCCTGTGGGTAGCTATGCCTGTATTTCTATGCGTGTGACACTCTTAATGTGATCAACACTAGCATATTTCACATGTAGCTTCAAGGTCTGGAATTTCTCTGTCTAGAACTGTAAGGTTCCCTTTCCAACCTTAGATGCATTTACAGCTAACTGGACACATGGCATGATCCAGACAGATGGAAATCAAGGGATGGCAGACAGTACATGAGAGGACACATCCTGGCAATGTCCAATAATGACCATATGGCCATTATCCAAGGACTTGGGAAGAAGAAGAAGTAGTAGTGAGAAAGATGAATGCTTGGGAGGTTTTCACAAATGCTGCTGGTAAGGTAGGACCCACATATTCTTGGATGTGACAGCTGGTAGCTGTTATAGCACGGAGGTGATTGTTTCCTACAGGAAGAGGCATTGCTACTTCATGTGCTAGATTTAGACCAGTTGTAGTGATGCTGTCCTGAGCATTTTACATTTCCGACTATATGTCAAAAGACAGGTTTTAATTCTGAGAACTCACTGTATTGGTGAGTTTGATGGGATTTAGAGCTGAAGAACATGAACATGAATCACTTTTTATAGAGGAACAAAAACTGTCAGGAGTTCATATCTGGAGGGAAGAGAGAAATCACCCCAGGAAGAACTCACTAGATTATTATATTTGAACACAAAGGACTTAAGTGCTTTGATGTGGATCTCTTGCTGCCTTTTCCCTCAGGTAAGCACACCTACATGAAAGGGACTTTGCACCTAGAAAAAGAAGGAAACTGAGAGCTGCTAGATAAGGAAGTGTAACAATTAAAGGGTTTATAAATAGCTTTCCGTCCACCTCACTGTGTGGTGAGGTCTTTCTTTTCATGCTCACTCTCACAAGTGTTTTCAAAGGGCTCCCTGGCTTGCAGCCAACTATCTACAGTACCCCCAAATCCTATGAAAATGTCTCTTCAGGTCTTCCCATGGATCCAGGGGCATGGTTGGCGTCTGCTCACTGATTCTTGGTGATGCTTCAGGCTCCAGCTGACAGGGGCTCTCACTCCCTGCCCATGCACCAGCACAGGTCATCCACAGGCAGGCTCAGCCACTCTTATGAACAATGCTCCCAGCAAACTCTGTCACTGTAGAGTCCCACTTGGCCATCCCCGTGGAAGAAGGAGCAAGAATGAGGCTGACAGCAAGAGTCTTGGCAGTTGCGTCATAATTCCCATTTACTGACACATATCATACAAGACATGGTAAATGCAATACAATGAATAAGGCAGATTTACTCACTGCTACAAAAAGTGAGCAAAGCAAGTCCATCAGCCACTGATACGGATTGCAGAGATCAAGTGGTGCAGAAATAGAGCAAGCAAAGTCAAAAGAAGAATTGGATTTTGCAGAGAGCAAGTAGTAAAATAATATTCAGCTCCATGAATAAATAAAAAACAGTAACCAAAAAAAAAGGCCCAGGCAGGAATAAGTGTGGCCACTAGCCAGTGAAGATGGCTATCTACTAAGAATAATCTAAATATGGCTTAAATCACTGGTTAAAACAGTGTTTACTAGGCATTAATGCTCCCAGGCAGCAGCAGGAGGATATGGGGAGGACAAGAAATTCAAATTTGCTTTGTCCTAGTTTCATGACTGTGGTTGGGATTAAAATACCTATTTGAAACATTTGAGTATATGGTAAAATACCTCAACTAGCATCATCATGGTCTAACACACCAAATGAGTGCTTTGTCTGAGATTTCAGCTGATAAAATACCTACAGAGTAAGAATATAATTCGCACCAGTCAACGCAATTTTCTGGAAGTTGGTTTTGTTAGGCAAATATGGTGGCTTCTTTTTTTTACATTGCATAGATAATCTAATACAGCATTTGACTAACAATGCCAAAACACACTATTTCCACATTTATACACTGAGCTGCATAGTTCACAGGTGAATCCTGCCAACCCCCCCGAGCCCCAGGGCACAACTAAGCCGAGCTGGGATAAAGTAGCCCATCGTAAACCAGTTAAGGAGCACTGAGGAGCAGCAGAAAGCTTAATGTCCTTTAGGTACACCAATCTGATAGCAGAACACCGTCAGCTCCTCTCAGCTTTAAAAAGCTGTGAAAAATTGGTGAGAGTGAAGAAAAAAGAAGTGCTCCCTTGGAAAGATGTTCCTATGATGACGGATTTTATTCTTTCTCCTACAGCCAAAAGAAAACACAGTTGACTCTAGTGCAGAATCTAAATCCTTAGAAGGGATCACTGGGTTCTAAGGAGCTCTTTACAGTCCATGTCAGGAGCAGACAGATTAAAATTAAAGCTGAGTGGCACCAACTGGGAAACAGAAACATTTCAGAGTCGCGTGGACTGGCTGCCAGCAGGAGGGGTTGCCAGAGGGGCTCCATCACCCTCCCTAGATGGTGAAATGAGAGGTCCTCTGGCAGGCGTGTTTGTCGGATGCAAGGTGCCGGGTACAGCATTGGCTGAGGCACTCTGCCTTTGAGAAGCCAAGTGGAGAAAGAAACTAAAACAGGCTGCTCTTAGTGGAACAGGAAAATAGGAAAATACAGGCTTGTAGGAGGAGGTGATATCTTCTCTTGGACCATCAGATATAGCTGGAAAAACCAAAGGGACTTTTGGGCACAGAGATCTTTCTTCTACGGACCTGACACAGCCACCTTGAGATATTTCAAGACAAGAAAAGCCCCAGTGTGGGCAAGGCAAGCCACAGAAGGGCCTCAGCACTGCAAGGAAGCACAGCTCCCACTTCTTATTCCTGGCCTTGCCTTCATCTGCCCTCTAATGTCAGAGGGCAGCTGCGATGGACTCTCAAAGTGGGGCTCTGGAGTCAGCTAGACCCAAGGACCACTGACGGGAGAAAGGATTCTTCAAGCCTGCAGCTTCACGGAAGCTGCTAAAATGTGTCTGGTTGCAGAGAGCACCAAGAGACCAACACAGAGAGCATCTACACAGGTTTCATTAGTTACAAAAAAGCTCAAAGACAAAGAAAATAATGCAATGGAGTCCAGCTGTTTAAATTCACTAATTCATATTTAAAACACAATGAGGTAAAGCCTCAGATTTAAAATAACAGGCAAAACTAGTCCAAAACCTTGTGGCATAATGTTCATAGGCTCACAGGATAATTCGGGGTGGAAGACACCCGGAGAGATCTCTAGAGCCAGCCCCTGCTCAGAGCAGGGTTAGTGCTGGGGTCCCACCAGGTTGCTCAGGAGACCGGGGGGCGGCTGCACGTCTGACTCTCAGCCTCTGAGGCCGGCGTGGAGGTGCAGAGCACAACAGCAACTGAGGAGTTCGCCCTCCACTAAGAGCAAACCCACCAAGCCACCCTCCTGGGTCCTGTCCCACAGCTGCCCATGGGGGACACTGGCTGAAATGGAGCCATCACTGCAGACCCAGACGTGGCATCACCACAAGTCCTGTCCATAGATGCATCAACGAAGCCCAGGCAAGTCTGTGGTGTCAAGAGGCCACCAAGCTCTAATTTCAGCAAGAAATGGAGAAAAAAAAAAAAAAGCCCAGCTGCATGATGTGAGGATCAAAGCAACAGCTCTCTGCTCAGGTAAGGTTGATGATAGGAAGGAGTCCATCAAGATCTGCTGTTGTTGAACATGCCTGCACTGGATGGGCTGGGCACGGTGCAGGCAGCTTGCAGTCTTCCCTGCTCAGCCACTGCATCTGCAACCCCAGCGACTGCCTAAGGGGACATTTGGTGAGCAGGAGGACACCCAGCTGGTGAGGGCAGGAGGAATGTTTTGGAACAGCCAACATTGCCAAGGAAGCATTGCTTGCACTGAAGAGCTCCCTACAGCCACATCACATGCTCTGACGTACTGTCAATGCCACATGCAGGACAGATGGACAGGCAGATCAGCGGGGGCTGCAGAGTTTTAATGCATGGCTCAAGATGCTTCGCAAAAAGAGATGAATTGAGGAACTTCAGAAGCTTGTGTACTGGGATGGACTGATATAAAGACATGAAATGCATGTTAGTAATTACATTCATGACATTACATGACATTACCTTCAGCAATTACGTACATGGCAATACAACCTGTCTGCAGGCATATAAAGTACATAAAAATAAAATTATGTTGGAATTTTAACCCAAAACATAGGTGTAAACTGAAAGCTGTCAATAAGCATCCAGTTTGGGACAATGAATCTAATAGAAGCAGTCACAGAAACTGCATCCTCAAACAAGGAATAGGTTGGAGGCAAGAAGACCATCTGGAAAGTAATACTAGATAAATGCCCTATCCCTACATTCTTTCCCAGACTTCTTGCTAGTGTTGGAGATCGAGTACTGGTTGAGTTTCTTATCGATTTGAGGGGTCGAAGCCTGAGTCAGTTCCTGTATTGCTGAAACTGCAAAGTGCAGAAGATCCCCACTCAAACACAGGGAAGAAAAATCAAAACTGAAGTCTTGGTCAGTCGAGATAGGAGCTAGGGGATGCTTAGGTTTAAATGAGAAAGTTGATGGAAGGAAGGTAATTAGTGGAGGAAGGTGATCAGTGCAGGAAGACGGAGCAGTTCCAATGCTGAAGGTCTGGTGCTGTGTGGTGAAGGCAGCTCCCTTGGGCACTCTGCAGCTTTTCTTTACTCCTTTTGGGGAGGGACCCATTGGGAATGGCCCGGGAGGGAGGGCAGGATGGATCTGTGGAGATGCTGGGATGTGATGAGCACAAAGCCACGCGGGCAGAGAAACACCGGCAGGACAAGTGTTAGACCTCGCTTCACCCACTCAGTAATTACCTACAAATCACTCTCAGCATCCAGCCTCCCCATCTCCTCTTTCAGTGGAAGAAAGTGTGCGACTGGGTGTACTTTCACTCCCACGCCTTTAATGTCTCCACAGGCTTTCCAAAAATAGTGTTCCAGCCAGCGCTAAAGCCTGCTCCAAGCTCACCAGGCAGCATTGCCTGACTTTTTTAATGTAAAACCCTGGAACTTCATTTAAGATACAGCATGACAGGGCCTCACAGGCACTAATGGGTGTCAAATGCCCTACACCTGCCACCCATGCACATTCTGCTTATGGCCCAGGACCTCATTTAAGCTCAGGCCTGGGTGTCCCATCACTATCTGAGCTGTATTAGATGTGTCCCTGTCTCATGGACCTTGGACCTGCCTCATAGCCTTGTCTCCTATCCCATCTCCTGCTTCAGACCAGGCTCCCTGAAGGGACCGTGGTACCGGTTCATCCCCTTGCTGTGTCCCCTTGCTTGCCTGTCCCACCACTGGCTCTGCCAGCCATGCTGAGACCCCATGGGACTGTGCCCTGCTGGGGAGAGCATGACCAGCACTGGAGTCCCCCCAGCTCCTGGCTCATCCGCTCCTTGTGCGCTGCTCCTCAAATCAGTGGGTCTGTGTCTCGAGGTTCCTGGCAATGTTTCACTTCACGCAGGATTATCCTCTGCAAGTGACAGTGATTTAATCAGATGGTATCTCACCCCAGAAAACATTTGATCCTGCCTGGACTTTACATTCCTGCTGTGTCCTTTCCCTGGCTGAAGGAGTAGTTTGGGTTTGCTCTTCCCTCAGTAAAATCCATCCTAATAATTTGGGCTGAATCTCAGCCCTGCTACAGTTTCCCAACAGCTCTGGTGAGATTAAAGAATAAAGAAAAAAGTTCCATAAGACAACCATAGGAAGGGGCACGAGAGGTCTGTGGGGTCTGGCTAGGGAGCAGACAGGATGCGAGGGCTGGCTGTGGACTCATGATCACATGTGGCAGAAGATGTGGACATGGCTCACGTAGTTTCACATTAAAGCAGGATCAATGTTCTTATTTCTGGTAGGCAAGAAAAGCAGCTTTGGCCAGAGCCAGTTTACTTACAAAACAGTTGTTATTTGTTTGTGTAACTGAGTAAAATGTCTGCACACAAAACAGCTGTAAGTAATGGAATGTATAGGAGTCTTGTTAATGTGGCATCAAGTCAGAATGGCACAAAGTCACTTTCTTCTTACACCAAATGGATTTTTGGGCCTGGGAGTTGGATCCAGAGATTGCTCCCTCTGCTCTGCACATCGTCCCGCTATTACAGTGCCTCTGTCACCAACCGTATCTTGGGCTGCACCAAAAGCAGCGTGGCCAGCAGGTTGAGGGAGGTGATTCTGCCCCTCTACTCCACTCTGGTGAGACCCTACCTGGAGTCCTGCGTCCAGCTCTGGAGCCCTCAGCACAGGAAAGACATGGACCTGTTGGAGTGGGTCCAGAGGAGGGCCACAAAAATGATCAGAGGTCTGGAGCACTGCTCCTATGAGGACAGGCTGAGGGATTTGGGCCTGTTCAGCCTGGAGAAGAGAAGACTCCGGGGAGACCTTATAGCAGCCTTCCAGTACCTGAAGGGGCCTACAGAAAGCTGGAGAGGGACTTTTTACAAGGACATGTAGTGACAGGACAAAGGATAGTGGCTTTAAACTAAGAGAGGGTAGATTTAGACTAGATAGAAGAAAGAAATTCTTCATTATGAGGGTGTGAGGCACTGGAACAGGTTGCCCAGCGAAGTTTTGGCTGCCCCCTCCCTGGAAGTGTTCATGGCTGGCTTGGATGGGGCTTTGAGCAACCTGGTCTAGTGGAAGGTGTCCCTGCCCATAGCAGGGGTATTGGAACTAGATGACTTTTAAGGTCCCTTCCAACCCAAACAATTCTATGATTCTATAATCTTCAGGAGGCCCAGAACCTCTTCATTGACTTCTCCTCCGCTTTCTCCAACTGAGCTACAAAATCTGGTGCGCATACGTCCTGCCAAGAGTGTTTGGACATGCTGCTGCTGTATGGTGCACCTTAGACTGATACTGTGGGCATCCTCAGCTGACTTTGGCCAGCTTTGTAGGACCTCACTGTCCAAACAGCCTTTGCAAATAATCCAAAAAATTGAGACTTCCTGTGTGTGGCGCACCTCCCTCCTGCAGGCACCCCAGCCTGCGATGAGCTGCAGTTGGATGGGGACAACTCTGCCCTCTGAGACCAGGGTTAGTCTAGCTCATTGGCTCTGATGGACACATATTGTCATGGCAGTCAGACATAACTCAGAGGAGAGGGAGGATTTCAGGATCTACAGATTTCCCATAGGAGAAAAATACCATTTAAGCACCATCCTGCAACAACTGATCAGATCTCCAGCTACTCTGCAGCGGCTGAGATACCTGTGGGGTGGCTCTAATCGCTAAAGGAACAAATCAACTCCCTCACTATTTTCCATTCAGCCTATTGCAGCTCCACACAAGGTGCTATGAAATTACTGCTGGAAACAGAAAAGCCAGGACATTAGTGACTGAGTCATTTAATAATCTTCCCTCTTGACATCTAGCTGGCATCCCAACAAGGAGAAGAAAGAAAGATTGCAGAAGAAAATTGTACACTCATGAAGTAAAAAGTAAACTCTTCTTTCCAGCTTTATAGGTGAAAGCAGCAGCAAAGTCCTTCTGCTCTCACCACTGCCAGGCAAGTGCAAGCCATCAGAGTCAGGTCCTGGGTCTAATTAACCAAGTGGTAGGGCATAGTCAGACACAGCATTTGTATGCTTGGTGGTCATTAACTAAATCTGTTCACTGGTTAAATTAACACTTTTGGATTAGAGAAATACAGCAATCAACCGATGTACATTTTAAGCAGTTGCAGTATGAACAACAGAGCCCCAGGAGCTGCAGAGCAATGACCCATAACCTCACTTCTGATGGGGAGGCTGCTTTGCAGTTTAAATATGCAACAGCATATCAGTGAGAGTTTCTGTTCCTTGCTCTTAGAAGACCAGTGGTGAAGAAAAACAATTTGTCCTGTAGTTCAACTTCAGCTTAAATTGTAACCCCGGAGGCAGAGCGTTGTCAGATGCCCCTGCTTCACTCCTGTATGCTTCCTTCATGCTCGTCCTGGGATGAGCACTGAAATGGCTTGTAGTGCAGACTGGGGCAGCACATTAGTTAAACAAGGACAGCCAGAAATGCTACTGAAAAGAGCAAAGATCTCCTAAGGTGACAGCGTGGCGTCCTTTGCCTTATTTGTGTGATCCCATGGCGTTATCCTGTCCAGTGTGCTCTGCGCCCTTGCAGCATTTAATATCTGGGTGACACTCAGCCTGGGCATTCAACCACAGCAGAAGGCACTCCAAAAAGCTTTTTCAGACCTCCTCATCTCTACCTGCTGCTCTACAGCCCTTCTCGCTAGTCGTCTGCTGCAGGGACTGGGGCAGGCAGACAGGCAGCTCTCTGCAGCGCCTGGCAGCAGGCAGCACTTGCACTTTATCTATGCCCGGCCTCTTGATGCGCCTGCATCCTGACACCAAACATCACCACTTTCGAGGTGGATGGCCAAACTAGAGCTGCTTTAAAGCAGAGCATGTCCTGGAACAGCAGCTTGGAGAAAGTCTTTTCCAACCTTAATGATTCTATGATTCTATGAAAGGTTCAGGATGACACATCAGCATCCACAGCACTCAAGACTGCAGGGTTGATGCAGCAGGGAGGACGCAGGCTGTGAGGAGAGAGGTGTGGAGTGTGAAGATGCCGCAGGAGAGAACCTGTAGCAAGCTGTCAGTAACTGTGCCACTTCACGTGCACCCTGCAAAGGAGTTGTGGCCTTTGAACGGGCCATGGGGTGCTGCCCCTGCTTGCTGCATGATGCAGCTCCCTGAACCTGTCAGGACGCGACTGTCTGGGATGTGTTATCCCCAGGGAATGCCCCATGGGTCCAGCCTGGCCAGAGCACTCGCTGCAAGGGAAGCATACCCATGTCTTGCACCCAGATGTGGCGAGGGTGTTAAGGGACTTTCAAGAAAGGGTCCTGCAGGCTCTCCAGCCAGTCAGGGCAGAGCCCCTTCTCCCACTGCTCCCAGTTTATGTGCCCTGATCTCATCACTTTTCCTAAGCTTGCTCAGCTGTGAGGCAGGGAGTTGTATCTATCTTGTCTTGAAGTGCCAGTCGTCCTCCAGCTAGGTCTCTGCCGGCCATGGAATAAGTTGTACAGCTCCTGGAAATTTTGGCAGGCCTGGGGTACCTGGAGCTGCCACTGCTGCTGGATTTTTTTGTTCCTGGCTCACGGACTAGGGACTCTTCTTTGAACCATATTGGTCGTGTGAACCAAACTGTGCCAGCTCTGATGCCACATCTCCCCAGTTGCTGCATTTTCCAGGCACTGTTTCTATAACTATTCAAAAAATTAAGCAGTTTTTCTGCTCCCTGCCACCCTGGGGTCAAAGCTTCTGCCCAGCAGCTGTGTGATATACAACTGTGTGGTTTATGCCTTTGATGACCAGCCACCTTTTCAGCCTCTCAGACGCACGGTCCATTATTGTTCTTCTGCAGTGGCTCTGGCTGAATAAAGAGCTCATTTCTCAGTTAAGAGCATAAGAGTGGAAATTCACATTAAAGACCCTCCTCTTTCAGGAAATCGCTCCCTGAAGCAGGCAGTGGAAGAACCATGGTGCAAGACCCATGCAGTGGTGGCAGCAGTACCTGTGGCCCTGCCAGGGGCTGCACACTCACCCCTTTGGGTGTCGCATCGTCCCTAGAGCACACCGGCAAGTGGCTCTGACCTTGCAGGAGTATGTCATGGCCTCCAACATGGTACGGGCAGCCTCTCTCATCACTTCTTTGCATGTGCCCTGGGAAAGCACTTTTCCAGGCAGAGAAAGGGACTTTATGGGGAAACAGTTTGACTTTTTCCATCCTTTGGAGGACACTGGTGAGCAGGTGGCCCTCAGCTGCATCCCACCCTTTCTCTCCAGAGTGCTCACCTCCCTGTTTGCATCCATCCAGAGACTGAGCTCTCTTCTCTTCTGGGCACCCTCGCACCCTCTCCATACTCCCTGCTCCCAGGGTCATGACTTGACACAAGCCATACCAAAACCCGCTTATCTGATGCACAGCAACCAGGCTTTGGTACTCCTGGGCATCCCTACACAGTGGGTCACCCCTGCTCTCCTGGGACCCTGTTTTATGATCCAGCGGGGCTGGCTGGTGACCAGCTCACTCTAGGCAGAGTTTGTTGCAGCGCTTGAGATGCTGCATGGTACCCCCCCCCAACTAGAAACGACTGTGCTTTCACAGCACTCTTCCCACAGCCTCCTTTCCTAATGTGGACGTCCCTCCCAAACACCACAACAAAGAGAAAAGGACATTAAAAATTGAAAGTGCCTTGTGCTGGGTCCATTAGAAATGGATGTATGGTGTGCACACAGGATAATTTTTTTGGCTCTACCCCAAATGGAGAGTTTCACTGTGACTTTTGACAACCTTTCAGCAAGGTCTCAAAGTCCAACGCAGTGGCTATATGAAAAGCCACAGGAAGTTGAGCTTCAAGGACAGAGACTGCTTTTCAGGCTCATGTTGCTGCTCCTCAGTATATAGCTGCTCTGCATGAGCAAACTCCACAGAAGACATGAAATTTGAGGATCTCTTGCTGGAAACTGGGGGCTTTGGCAGATTCCAGATTTTGGTTTTGTTTATCCTCTGCCTCCCAAGGATCAACGTTCCCATGCATTTCCTGCTGCACAATTTTCTTGCTGCTACCCCCTCTCATCACTGTGCAATTCCACACCAAGAGGCATTTGTGAACCTCACCATGGAGGAAGTTCTGCTCATCAGCATCCCCCGGGAGCCCGACGGCACTTTCAGGTCCTGTGAGATGTTCTCACAACCTCAGTTTCACCTGCTGCTCAATTCCTCTCTGCAACCAGAAAACAGCTCCATCATCCAGCACTGCCAGCACGGATGGGTCTATGACCACTCGCAGTTCACCTCCACCATCTCCACCCAGGTAACGCCTGGCCTGTGATCTAGCCAAAAATGAAATTAGCTCAGTGTTTTGAGAAGCAGATGGAGAAATGTTCACAGGGTGCACAGAGTCAGAGGGGAATCTTTATATTGTAACCCGTGGAAATGACTTGTTTAGAGAAGATCTCCTGCGATGGGGAAGCTCTCTGAAGCTCAGAGCTAGAAGCCAACATTTATTATTATTATTATTATGAGCATCTTGCTTAGATTGATAATTAGAAGCCAACATTTCTTGTTATAAGCATTTTAATTTCTCCAGGTGATTGAGAGATTGGAGGAGGTGAGGGGAAGACACACATGAAGGATTTTCTCTGCTTGGGCCACATGGCACTTGCACAGGATTACACCCTGCCAGGATTTCATATGAGCCCACGACTTGCTTTCGTGATTTTCCAAACCCTTCTACTCCTTTGGCCACCCCTCCTCACTAATCTCTGGCTTCCCCCGCTTCTCCCCAAGTTTGTGCTGCCTCTCTTCTCTTACCACCAGTGTTTCTTGCTGTCAAACCCAATGTGCTCTCCAAATGCCTCCCACTGAGATGCAGCATGCTGGCCAGCCATAACTTTGAACCTGCCCAAGGTCCCTGCCCATCAAATATTAACCACCTGCCTTCTGAAATGCTTTGCTAAGGCTAACAGTGATACCTCTGAGTGTTAATGCTTTACCTTCCTTGAAAAGTGGCCCAAAGCACACAAGGTCCTAGGGAAGAGGACAATTTGGTTGGACAAAAGGGGCATGGTTGGGTTTGAAATGACAGCAGCTGGCTGTCTCAGCGAGAGCAGGGCCAAGGCTTAACCTAGAGCTGGTGCCTCCTCCCCACCACCCAACCACCCCTGGTTTTGGCAGGCATGGCGTTGAGGGTGCACCAGGCCTGTACCTGATTTCTGCACTGCTTCAGGGAGAAAGGTATAAAGCACCTTTGGGGAAAAGGCAGAGGAGGTGCTCTGCAGCACAGATGCTGAGCATGGAGCCCTGTGATGCTGCACCCACAATGCAGTGACCCCAGGACATGCTCAAGAGACCAGGGCTTTCTCTGAAGTCTTTTGCTCTTGCATTAAGGACGGTTGCTCAAGGTCTGGCTGGTCTTGTCAGAGAGGCTGTGAGGCTGGGTTGATGATTAAATTACGTTGTGCAAAGTTTGAACGTATAGAAAATTAACTCTGCAGATTCAGCACAGCATTCTGTAATCATTAGTGACATTTGCACCTCCAAGAAAGTAAAGCAATGCTCATTAACTTAATTAGGAAGAATGTCTAGACCAACTTCTCAGTAAGAAATGAGTAAGTTAGCATCAGGAGCAAGTATTTGGTCTGATTGCCCCTCTGCCCTCCTTCCTCCCTGCATGGACAACTTCAGAGGAAACTGGTCAGGGCAACAGGAACCGGATATCAACATAACATTCCCTAATTAAGATTGAGGCATATCTTAAACTCACTGCAGTGCGGCACCCTGCAATCGCCCATCTCAGCAAGGCAATCCCAGGAGTATGCGGAGGGAGCTGGGGGAGCCCTACACCCGAGCAGGTTGAGAGCAGCTATCACAGGGGTCAGGAGAGGAAAAAGGGGATCTCTCCATGATGAGTGGTACCCAGGAAAACTTACTGATGCCCAACGAGTGTCCACAGAGAGGCTGTCACAGTGGGGATAGATAACTGGGAGGCCTCTGAGTTTTGTAAGACGTAGCTTTACATTTTTCAGGACTCTGGCACTGTCCTCTGCACAGTTTAGTGCAGGATTCTACCCCTCAACCAGATTAGGCCGATGTAAACTGATATGATGGTGACCACCAGAGGGAAGGGCAACAGAGACTGAAATGGGCACTAAGTGTCATTTTGGCCCTGTGTTTCAGTGGGACCTCGTGTGCGAGCAGCGCGGACTGAACCAGGCGACTGCAACCTTCTTCTTCATTGGCGTTACGACGGGGGCCGTGGTATTTGGATACCTTTCAGACAGGTTTGACCCCTTTCAGGCTGTTCCTCCAGGGCTTCAGTTTCATGACGAGGACTTCACAAACCTGTGACCTACAAAAGGCAATCAGAGGGGCAGAGAAGGAGAAAACACAGTTGTAAAGGGAGAATCCAGCCTCTCACATGATAATTGGATTAAAGTCGTACAAGGAAGCAACGCAGGGGCTAAATGGCCCATGGCAAGATACACTGCAACAGAGCCCACACCACTGTGGTCAGCATTGCTGCAGGAACAGCAAAAATTGAAAAAAATCCACCAATTTCAGAAAAGGCAACTGTCTAAAAAAGGAGAAAACTGGCTAGAAGAAAGCCATAACAAGAGGCTAAAAGAGTGAACTCGTTGCAAGTTATATGGAAATTTGTTAAGGACACCCAAGTGAGGGGCTCAGAGCAAATGCTTGGCATAGCTGAAAAAAAAAAGTCTCCAGGAAGCAAAAACTGATTCAGTCATTACTAAAGAAGCAGGGTAAAGAAGGTTCTTATAAGCAGGGAGGCATTCCTTGAGGAAGAGTTGAGGCAATGAGGAAAACAGGAACAAATCTGCTCTCTCTGGTTAAATGTTAGAATGTGATAATATAAACCCCAAAAAAAGTCTGAATAATAACCTAGAAAGGGCATCAATTAAGCAATTAAATATTTTTGCAAACAGCAGAACCAGGAAACCTACCAGAGAACACATAGTGCAGGCATGCAATCAGAATGGGCTATTCGCTGTACGCTATTCATTATTTAACATCGGAGTTTCCTGCACAGGAGACTGCTTCCCAATTTCTTTCCTGTGGGAGCAAACAAGCATTAATGTACAGCAGGCTAAAAAATCGCTGCAGACCAGAGGGGAACCAGCTTCACAGTATGAAGCACACAGGGAATTAGCGCTGAAGGTAGGAATTTTTACATCCATTATCTTCACCTACGAGTATGTCAGTGTACTTTTACAAGGACTCAAGACGTCTGGCTGATCTTCAAACTGCGTGCCTTGGCTTTGTATCTAAAACAGTTTTATAGAACAACTGGAGAGAACGAAATTCAGAATCAGGAAAAGAAACAGGACAAAATAAGGCAGAAGGGGTCTCTGCTAGAGCAAAATGAAAAATAATTTGGTTTTCAGATGGATTGCGAGGGGGAAGAGCCAGTAGATCAAGACATAAAAGGAGCATCTGGAAATAAAAATGCTGTAGTGTGAGACATAAATGAGTTTGCGCTCACAGTGGGAGAACATGTAGGGGCAGGTGTCGGAGGTGGAGCTTTGAAGCAAGCTGATAGAAGGCGACATAGAGACATACATCAGATGAATGCCAGTAAAGCACCAGGAGCAGGGAGTGGTCACCCTACAGCCCTACAGGACCTTTGGGATGAAAAAGCTGGAACGCTGTTGGCATTGTGGGACCCCCACAGCAGAGGACTGGGAAGCTATCATGTGTCAAATTGGTTTTAAACTGGTTTCCAAAAAAGATTCTGGAAATATGTTCCAGGCAGCCTGACATCTATCTGTACCAGGCAAATTAGTAGAAACTATTCTGAAAAATTGAGCCATAGGCCACATGGGTGGATATGACATACTAATGAAGAATCAGGGGGGGGCTGCAGAAGATTCATGCCTTACAAACATACCAGATTTCTTTGAGTCTGCTAACAGGCACACGAAAAGGGGAGATACCATCTACACAGATTTCAAGAATTTTCCTTGCCAAAGTCTCTTTACAGAAACTGAGCTGCCCTAGCATCAGAAGGAAGGTCTCTGCATCACTGAAAAAATTGATTAAAAGCCAGGAAGGAGCAGGGAGATGGAAGTGTTCAGTTATAACAATGGAGAGGGACCTGTGGGAACCTGTGTTTGGATTTGTGTGCTTTTCAGCACATTTATTGGAAAATTATCTGGAAATCAGAACATTATCTGGAAAAGGAGTAAGTGGGGAGGTGATGCTGAGTGACCAGGCTGATAGAGACGAGATCTGAGTGTGGAGAACAGCAGAAGGAGCTTAAAGAGCTCTGTGACTGGATGGGAACAACAGAAGACAATATTTCAGAGTAGACTAATCTAAAATAAAGAGAGAAACAATCCTAACTTCTCATTTAAAATTGAGGCCTCTGAGCTGACCGTAGCTGCTCAGAAGCAAGATGTTGGGGTTATGACAGACAGCTCTAGGCAAACATCCACTCAGCAATGAGTAGTGGCTGGGGAAGCAAATGGACAATTAAGAATCATTAGGAAAGGAATATAAAATCAAAGAGAATATCACTATGCAGTAACACGTAAATGCATGGTGGCCCCACATCTTGAATACTGTGTGCAGTTTTGATTTCCCTTCACCCTCCTTCCCCGTCTCAAACCGATACAGAAGAAATGGAGAAAATTTGGCGAAGCTAACAAAAAAGACCAGGTTATGGCTTGAGTTCCAATTAGGCAGGCCAGGACCCTTCAGTCTGCTGAAGCAGCAGCTGGCAAGGGTGTGGCAGCCAGCCATGCCCTGGAGAGCAGCCTGGAGCAGAGCTGGGTGTGCACTCCCCATCTGGGCTACCTGTCCACAGGGCCCGCAGGTCACGTCAGGAAAGGCTTGCAGCCTATGTAATCACAGTAAATTTGTCTAATCCAGTATATTTGCAGTAAATTTGGTGGGTCTGTTAAGCCTCAGGTGCCGTGTCCCCCATCTTCCCTAATACCCCTTAAAAGCTGACGTCCCATTAGCAGCCTTCCTTTTCTCTAACAGAGAAGACGTCTCATTTCTTTGTGCTAACAGTAATGCAGAGATTTCATCTCTGGTGCTCCAGGGTGAAAACCATCTGGTCCTCACACTTTCCTACAGTTCAGGTTTGTTTTGTTCTAAGCCTCTACAGACATTTGGATTTGAGAACATCCCTACTGACAAATTTTACCCTGGTAAACCCTCCGACAACCTTACTGTGAACATATATAGTCAAATATATATATATTGTTTCTGTTATTGTCTGCTCTTCTCCAAACACCCCTTTTGTGCCTTGTCCTTGTACTGAATTGGCTATATGATGCTTTGGCAGACTTCCCAGATTGGGATATTTGTGAAAATGGCTTTTCTATTAATTTTTATGCTTGTGCAGTTTGCTCCTTTTGTTGTATTCTCTACATTTAATCTTTCAGAGGTTGTGCTTTCCTACCTCTCCCTTTGAAGACAATTTTAACAGCATTATTTCTAGCAGCCTCCCTGTAGCTTGCAGTTCAATCCTGCCAGCTTGCCTGTGGTTTCCCTAGCAGGTGGCATGCACTTGCGGAGAGAGTCTAGTAATGGGTCCATAAATAGCTGCCTTGCGCCCTGCAGGGAATCTTGAAGTTTTATATCCTTCTTACTGTATTTTCAAGAAAAATCTTCATTTAAAAAATGTATCTGCTTTCTTAGGCAGTTACTCTATCAGAAAGCATATCCACCTCTGGCGTGTTTCTGGGTGTTTGCTACTCCAACCCAGAGGCATTACAATGACTTTCGCAAACTGGCTCTGCTTAAATTTCACAGCAGATCCACCAAACTACCTGGGCCCAAGCCACAAGTTGTTTTTTCTCCAGTAGATTCATTAAATAGCTGCTGCATGAAGTAATTTATGATCTTTTTTAGGAAAGTTATTGTGTCATTATGTCCCAGCACATCACTTTTTCCTCTGGAGCAATCGTTCTTGCCACCATCCTCTCAGATGACCACTAAAAGAGCCCTAATGCCAGAATCAGACCAGGATTTCAGTCCCTGTAGACTGCACATTACCTGTTGACGGGGTTAATTTACTACTCCAGTTTGAATCTAAGCTTTTGTCACATGCAGGCCTGAAGTTCATCAGAAGACTGACGCCTTGTGCTGCGTTTTGATTTTCAGATTTTCATAGGTTGCGTAGAAATACACACACACATATTTCTCTGTGTATGTGTGTGTGTATGCTTGTGCATTTCTGTGTATTTGATTTTCTGCATTTCTCCACACTCTCCACACAGGACTTGGCACCAGGAGTAAGATGGTCTTACAACTTACCAAAACCCTTCGGGGAACAACCTACTAGCAGATTCCTCATAGAACGCTTAGGACATCAGGGCTGTTTGCACATGTGGGCTGACAATTGGATTCCTTTTATTTTCATTTGGGATCTTTGTTTTCCTTCCAAGGATTGGGGTGGAAATGTCACAGTTCTCTCTCCTCCTCGAGGGCCATGACAGTGGCTGGTCCTAAGTGAGCCACAGGAGGACACTCTGAGCCAGGCATGGTGACAGCCATTGGAGGGAGTAGGGTGCGCCAGCAGCATAGGATTTCAAGATGACGTCACTGCTTTTGATGATGGTGTTGAACAGGGGAGCTCAATATCCCTCCATCCCTGGAAAGGTGATGGAGCAGCTCATTCTAGAGGTCATCATTGAGCAAGTGGAGGAAAAGAAGGTTATCAGTAGTAGTCAACATGGATTCACCAAGGGGAAATCATGCTTGACCAATCTGATAGCTTTCTATGATGGCATGACTGGCTGGGTAGATGAGGGGAGAGCAGTGAATGTTGTCTACCTCAACTTCAGCAAGGCTTTTGGTGCTGTCTCCCATAACATCCTCCTAGGGAAGCTCAGGAAGCGTGGGCTAGAGGAGTGGACGGTCAGGTGGATTGAGAACTGGCTGAATGGCAGAACTCAGAGGGTTGTCATCATCAGCACAGAGTCTAGTTGGAGGCCTGTAGCTAGTGGGGTTCCCCAGAGGTCAGTACTTAGCACAGTCTTGTTTAACTTCTTCATCAATGACCTGGATGAAGAGTTAGTTGCACCCTCAGCAAGTTTGCTGATGACACAAAACTGCGAGGAGTGGTGGATACACCGGAAGGCTCTGCTGCCATTCAGTGAGAATCTGATGAAATTCAACAAGGGCAAGTGCAAGGTCCTGGACCTGGGGAGGAACAACCCCATGCACCAGCACAGACTTGGGGTGGACCTGCTGGAGAGCAGCTCTATGGAGAAAGACCTGGGAGTGCAGGTGGATGACAAATTGACCATGAGCCAGCAGTGTGCCCTGGTTGCCAAGAAGGCCAATGGCATCCTGGGATGCATCAAGAGGAGTATGGCCAGAAGGCCAAGGGAGGTTCTCCTTCCCCTCTGCTCTGCCCTAGTGAGGCCTCATCTGGAGTACTCTGTCCAGTTCTGGGCTCCCCAGTTCAAGAAAGATGAGGAGCTGCTGGAGAGAGTCCAGCGGAGGGCTACGAGGATGATGAGGGGACTGGAGCA
>Ga0065711_1001621_pt1 | contig 58683 bp, 40 predicted proteins | sample Hoacrofraction12_FD_59098 | JGI IMG/M metagenome (GOLD analysis project Ga0065711, IMG submission 59098) | Hoatzin crop microbial communities from Cojedes, Venezuela - Epithelial fraction 12 v2 (version 2) | ecosystem: Host-associated > Birds > Digestive system > Esophagus > Crop | place... | reverse complement strand
TTTTTTTTTTTTTTTTTTTTTTTTTTTGAAAAAAGAAGGTTGTTTTGCACTTTGCGAGCGGGGAGACTCGCTGGTGGTGGGACAGCAGTGAAGATGCCCTGCTCTTGCCAGGCTGGGGTGGTGTGGGGCTGAGCGCTGCCATCCTCCAGCCACTGCCACTGGCCACCTGCGATATTTTCCTTAATTTTTGTCGGAGTGTAAGAAGGCTGTGGCTAACGCTCCATAACACGCTCACATGTCTGCTTTGCCCATGGGCTGCAGTGGGACAGCCCAGCTTTGAGAGTGCCGAAACCTCTTTGGTCGCTTAAAGAGTAAGACGGGTATGTCGGAGACAGGTCTGATGAAGCTGCACAGAATTAAAATGGCCAAACATGTCCCGTCGCCTACATCTGCAGAATTCATTAGGCGAGCTTGATTGGCCTTTCTTAAACAAAGATGGGATAAGGTTTCATACTTTTTCTGTGGGAGTTGAGCTAAAGTTTCAGGCTGATGATTTAGTCAGGTGTAAGCATGAAGTTTCCAATTTAGAGAAATAAATCTAAAGTGATTTTATTATCCTCTGTTTTACCCTGACACCCTGCTTCACCCCGACTCCCTGTCAGAGCACGTATGATGTGTTTATACAGGCTGCACTGTAATCGACTGGCAGGCAATATAACACGAGGCACAAAATGCATCTTCCACCTAACACCAGATTCAGTAGCTTCTATATTTCATCATCTTCACCTTCCTCTGCCAGCAACTCTTCCTTTCTCTGAATCGCTTGTATTCTGCCCGACGAGAAATGTGCCCCAGCTCCGCAGAAAGAGCCGTCGGTGTGCTGGGATGCAGCGTTTTGCCTCTCCTCGTGCACCACAGCTTTGTTTTTCTTCATTCCATGTGTCTTCCAGGGAGATCCTTGGGTCAGACTAGGGGTCCTTTTGCTGAAATAATTTTAACAAATGTGTGTGCCTAAAATACCCGTAAAACTATTTTTGGGAATTTGTAAAATTTTAAACGTTTTAAATGGAAAATTTTCTTTTCTGTGTCTTAGTTTCTGCTTCAGGAGCAACTAATGTATGAAAAGTGTATGTTAAGTTTTTGACAATATATTCATGAAAAAAACTTGATTATATTGGCTGAAAATACCTGTTTTCCAAAGCTAAAAAAGAATAAGTAATATAAAAGTACAGATAGCTATGCTGGGGGGAAGAAAGCAAGCTGCTTTGGCCAGGTTTTCAGAGTCTGTTGATTAAAAGTCTGCAATTTAGTTATTAGTTAGAACATAAGGACACCAAGCGCAATAGGTCAAATTCATTTCTTCATCTCACATATATCCCTGTTGACTTCAGTGAAGTTCCTTTAATGATGAATTTGTCCTGCTGGCTCAAAGATAAAAAGAGAAGTTATTTTTGTTTAATATTTCAACAAGGGGAAGAGGTTAGTGAGGGAATTCGGTTTGCACAAGTTGTGTTTTTCCATGAAGTTTAACAAGGGCAGCCACCACCTAGCCAGCTCTGTTGTATATTTGTCTTTTTGAGGGCTAAGCGCTTTCTCTATAGACTTTCCCAAACCCTTCCAAGGCAATTTTTGCCAGATGCAACCCGCAAAGGACTCTTGAAGCCATGGTTTGTTCATGTTCCTGCGAGCAGTGATGGGAGCCGCTTTTGTTCAGGTGCCTGCTGATCTGATTTCATTTGAGGGTAGGCTTTTGGAGGTGGAGCTGTGTGCTGCGTCTCTGTGTTGTCTCTGGCACTGGGGCATCTGAGTGGCACCTGGTGCTCTCAGCAACGTGTCTAACCCTGGTCGCATCGTGGTTGTGCTTTTCCTGGGTGAGTTTCTTGCTGCCAGGCTCATGTTTGCCCTGATGCACATTTTTGCCCAACTTGATGTGTTTTGCTTTCCCATGCCTTTCTCTTGTTGTGCATTAGCAGGGCTGAGTTCAGGCTTTCTTCCACCTCCATCAGGTCCTTCTGGCTTAGGACAGAGCAGTGAGAGGGAGGCCAGGATCCCACAAAGCCTGGGGATGTCTTTGGAGACCTTGCGAGGCAAATGCCAAGTCCAGCTGGGCTGTTTCCTCTTGTATTTAGACTGTGTGAAAGAGTGGGATTCCACATTCCCAGTTTGAGCCAGATCAGGAGTCAGCACGTGTGATGTGCAGATGGCTGAGGAGGCTTGGTTTTCTTGTGAGATCAAATTCTGGGTGAGCTTGGTGATGTGGGAATCCCCCCCTATACACTCCCTGGAGCAGACCACGTGCGCTGTGGTGATTGGTTGTTGTGATGTGTGTGCACAGCTGGTCAGTGTGGGTCGGGTTTATGGGTTTCAGGCAGGTATGGATGGAAAGCTGTTTCACTGCCTTGTTCTCACTCCAGAGAAAATGGCCTCTTGCCCAGGCAAGAAGATGAGTTTCACTGGTCACTCTCCATCCTGCTGTTCAAGGCATCTGGCAGGTTTCTGTAAGCCTTGGCTAAAAGCTGCCTTTCTGCTACGAGCTGTATTGCTTATAAACCTGGGAGCAAAATGTTTTGATGAAAGAGGAGGAAACCTTTTCCATGCTCTTCTCTTCCTTGCATCCCTGGGTGCTTTCCAGAGTCATTCAAAACTATTACAACTGGACAAATGGAGGCATTGAACAGCGTAGTGTGTGGTTTGGCGAACCCCTCTTTATCTAGGGTAACTTTTAGGGAGACCCTAGCTTTCTCAAAGGAAGAGGAGCCGTAAAATAGTAACTTTTTCTGGAAAAGAGCTGCCACTATTTGAGATGCTAAATTGACTGTGGTTAGTGACACGGTGGTGTGGCTTTATTTCCTTCTTGGCTCACTGTACCCAGCGTTGACTGTCACGATGTGTACTGTCCATGGTTACCTGTGAGAAGGCCCCCAGTGATGGGGGAAAGTGTTAATCAACTTCATAGGAGAACAGCCCTCAGTCTTGGCCGTGTTTGCACTTACCCGTGATGAATGCTGCTGTTCATCACTTGGTTCCCATACTCTGTAGGTATCTGGATCTAGGATGTGGGCCATTGGACCTAGAATGAGAGTCCCCAGACGCAGGGCTGGGATGTGCCCAGGCACTGTTCCTAGATGTGAGAACTGGGACCCTTTCTTGGACCCCTTAGTTGTGTGAGCCCTATGGCAGCCTCTGCCCAGGACATAAGACTTTCGGGACAGAGAGAGAGACAACGAGCAGGACTAGAAAAGATGGACATGGGGCACTGAATGAAAAGTTAGAGGCTAAAATCTTGATGTAGCCGTACTGCTGTGAGGAAGAGAGCAGAGGCAAGAGCTGGCGCCATCTCCATGTGGTGCTCCCCTGCACTGACCCAGCATTGTTGGCCTCAGCATCTCCCGCTGTCCTGCTTCCTCCTGGCTTACCCGGTAGCCCCTGTGCCAGCAGATCCCTACTGCCACTCAAGTGGATGAGCATTGGCCTGGGAGACCACACGTGAACTTCTTGTGAGGTACAGATGTTGCAGAGTCAAAGCTTGGCCACCCTTGGTCTAGGAAGGACTTGGGTTTCCAGTGCCCCAGAGAAGCAGGAAGTGCAGGAGACACGGATATCATGAGAAAAGAATCGATAGTCCCCCCTTGTCCTGACCAAATATTGATTTTGCTGTTCGCTTGTATCGTTTTTCACCACCTTGTTGGCCCTCAGGGTGGAGGCTCCCTCTTGCAGCCCCACGAGGGGTGCTTTGGGGAGGGAGGGAGGCAGAGGGACTGGGTCCCTCACTGGACGGGGTGAGGACAAGGATCAGTCACCTGCTAAACTGACCCTGGGCTGGGGGGATAGCAGCAGTGGGGAGGAGGGCTTTTGGACATCCAGTCCTCCCCAAAGCCTCCAGCACCATCCTGTTAGCTAGTACATTTGTGAGCACTTATGTTGGAAGAGGTTTGCTGTCTTGCATTCCCTGTCGGTGCCCCCCACTGTGCTATGACTCGACTCTATGTTTAAGGTTTGATATAAAATCCAGGGAATGCAAAGGGTCTTCCAGGCTTTCATTGGTTTTGGAGTACGTGCTTAATTTTCAGAGCCAATCATTAACAAATGCAGCAATCGGCAACCACAACTCAGCCTTCCCTGGTAATTCCTGCTACCACAGCTTTGCGGGCGCACCACTATCCAAACACAAATTATGATTTCTGACTCAAAATACTATCTGCTACTGCTGGAGGTAAAATTATTAATATATAAATAAAGGCTAATTCTGTCCTGGTTGTTTTTCTTCATGAGGTCACTAGTCCCTGAGGAATTATAAGCAAAACAGCAGAGTGCCTCACAAGAAATAGAAAAAATCATCTTTCATGGCAAGAAAAAGAAAGATGTTTGGAATGTTTTTAAAGGATGTTCTCTAGCTTGCTTTGGTTGTAGTTTCTACTGCATATACCATGTTTTTACTAGGATTGAAAACCATGGTGTTTGCTTCACAACATTGTTGCTAGAAGCTAGACTTGCTGGGAATTGTGGCGAGTTCATTCTTTTGAAAGTGTGTAGCTGATTTATATATTGCTATAATGATACAAACCCACTTTGAATCCCCATTGAAAAAATAATTTTCAACAATTCTGTGGCCTCAAGGCAATGTTGACTTGTCATCTTCAAAAATCTTTGGCTTAAATTGTAAGTTATTTTACCTGATGGGAAAAATATTCTGTAGGACAGGAAGAAATTGTGTGTGGAATTTTTTCAGGCTGTTTTGAGCAGTGTTTCTCAGCATGTGTAAACCAAACGATGAACCAGCCTTAAAAAAAAAAAAGCAAAAACGAACAAAAATTATGTCTATCAAAAAGTTTTGTTCTTTTGTGTGACTTAAGACACCTGCTGCAATGAAAAAATAGGCTAATCTTCAAATGCTCATTTCACTTTGATTTTCCCCATTGTACTTTGTGCTTCTGGGTGCATCAATCTTGCCTGCTCAATCTTGGACGTTAAGGCAAGAGGCTTCACTCGGGAGGTGGGGCGGTACTGGAGCAGGTACCCAGGGAGGTTGTGGGATCACCACCCCGGAGGCTGTCAGGACTCAGCTGGTGGCTGACCTGCTCTGGCATTGGCAATAATCCCGCTGCAAGTGGGAAGCTGGGCTGGGCAATCTCCAGGTTTCTCCTTTCCCAGCAAACACACCCGTGCTTCCATGGTTCTTTTGCACCTTTGCAAGTGTTGCATGTTCTAGTGTGTTGTAGGCCACAAGCAGGGCGATATCGACCTGAAGCAGCTGTGGACTGGCATGCAACCTCAGGGGCAGTGGAGCTTCCCATGCAGAGTGTGGAAGTGTTACATGCAGAAGATTTGAAGTCATGAACTTGCAGGCAAATCTGTTATTGTGTCATATCCTTCTACACGTACCTGGGCCTAAAATCCTGAATTTTCCCCATGTAGGCTTTTCTCCGTGGCATCTTGGTTGGAAGAGCTTGTTTCCTCTCTAGACAGCAAAACAAGCACCCTCCAGAGAGCAGCTCAGTCCTCCAGAATTGGCTTCGCCTATGAATGAGGCACTTGAGCTGCCTTTGGGCACCACTTCTCTCTGGCTGTACCTTAGAAAGCACTTAGAGTGGTTGTTGCTGTGTTTCACAGGACCACAGATGAAAATCAGATGATGAGTCCTGCCTCTGCTGTTTTTACTGTATTGGTCTTCTCATGTCGTACCCCTTTTGCATGCAGACTGGCAGAGAAAGCAGTGGTGAAGTCCTAACCAACACCGCCCTTGGGTGGCACCAATGCTCATGACCAGGCATGGGGACAACCAGACTCCACCAGATCTTGTGATATGCCTGTATTTACCTGCCTGGGCTTTTAGCCCAGTGTAGATAGAACCCATATTTCAGGGTAATCCTCAACATCATAAATTTACCTGTGCAGATGGGACCCAAAGGGAATATTAGAACAACGAAGAAAAAAACAACAAGGAAAAATGTACCTATTAGGCAATCTGCACTTTTGTGCAGCCTTCATTAGTGCCAGCAGGGTTATAGTTACTTTTAATCATTCGACTAACTGTACTAGTGAAAACTTTAAACTTTCAGCCATTTAAATTGGAAAGGTCTTTAAAATATTTATTATTACTGTAAATCATGCCATTTAAGGTCAAAGCAGAAGCATTTGTTGGACTTGAGCAGGATCCCACGTTGTTTTCTTACCTGGAGGTTGAGTCCTGGTGGAAAGGTCTGTGTTTCTAATTTTGCTGTGCTATTTTGTTACTAAGAGATGATGGGAACACCATTATGCTGTTCTATTTTCTATTTTTTAATTGGTCGTTCATACACAGGTCTGGCTGGAGCTGAAAATCTCAGGGAAAAAGCCATTAACACCTGCATGTTTGACCTGCAGTTTATAAATCAGAACACGTGTTTTCATATTTCTAACCCCCAAAAAGCAGAAAAATGTGTTAGTGGATATTTGCAGCAAACTCAGATGCACGTTGTCTTTCCAGTGTCAGCAGACCAGAGTGTCAAAAGGTATAAATCACTGCAATTACATGGATTTTGCCTGAGGTCTAGCCTTGATTGATGTCTCTCCTAAACAAGATATTATTGGGGATGTGGAACATGCACACTTCTTAACCTGCTGTGTTAAGATTGCAAAATGCTGCTCTTTCTCTTTGTGCATATGTATACAGCACCTAAAAGTCTTGGTGTGACGACTGGCATCTTAGTTTGTTTAGCTTGCTGTGATGGAAAACACTTCAGCACATACTTGCATCCTGTTGCAATCACTGTCGAAATCAGCAAGCCTGACTTCTGCGCTTGCAGTTCATCTCAATTTAGCTGAATAGGATCATTAACAAAGACTGCGTGGAGTGGCTTATACTGATCCAATGGTGCAAATGTGGCGGGACAAATGCTCTCCCCATTTGATCCCAAAGCAAACCTGTCTAAGCACCGCTCTGAGCTGCTTAACTCATCCTGTCCTTCCTGCTTTTGATGAGCACACCTTCAGCAAACACACTACCTGCACCACTCCTACACTCTCGGCGAGGCTCCTGGCGCTCACCTGGCAGGGCTATTCAGACCGGGCTGGGGACTGTGCAGAGAGGCGGCGTGGTAAGAAATCCAGACCTCCCCACAGGTTTTTGATCCCTTTAACATTTGTGTTTTGCTTTATGAGGTGGCACAAGGAAAATGTACTTGGAGGGCTGGTGAGGTGGGCTGACTTTTTGAGGTGATGTCCAAGATCTCACTGACTTCTGTAGAAGAAAAATTGGACCTAATTGCATCCCTGAGCTGCAAACTGTCATGTGCAAGAAAATAGCAATTTACATTATGCCCAGATTTGATTTTGTGTTTAGGCTGTACATTTAAAACCCCCCCTCCAAAAAACCCAACAGATGGAACAGTGGATCATGATGGAAAAAAGTGTATATGAAAGAAAAAGAAATCAATGAATCTGGGAACATTGCACCTTTAAAAAGTTCCTACTCCTGCTCTCCTGTAATTTTAGGTGGCAAAGATGTATCCATTTTTTGTCTGAGGGCAAGGAATTAAACAGAAGAAAAAAAAAATAGACAAGAAACTTCAGGTTTTCTTTTTTTTTCTTTCTGAGAGTAATGCCACTTACTTGGAAACCGTCTTAATGGTTACCTTACTGTTTAAGACCAAAAGTTCTAACTTGAGTCGATGTACTTAGCTAAAAATCCCTGTAGAGATTCAGGTTTCCTGCTTGAGCTGCCTGGAGTGGTGAGTTCAGGCCTTTGCAGTGATTGTCAGCTAGGAGAACATTAATGGAGTATTAGAAAAATGAAGTCCCCGACCCCTCCTCCCTTCTGGCTGGTTGTTTCTACATGGTGGGAAGGAAAACATTTTCCCCGTCAGCCATTTACTGTGCAACAGGGGGAAACTGTCAGTTTGCTATGAGCAAACCCCTGTAAGATAAGTCAAAATGATTTACCCTGTAAATAAAGTGGGCTGTTTTCTTTACTTGGAAGAATTGCCCATGTGGCGAGACTTCCTATGGGAGGGGATGTGGTTGGCCCTTCGCATTTATCCACTGTGTTTGTCTTTTTTGAAAAAGCAACATTGGAAAGATTAACAAGTCTGTCACTGAAGGAACTGATATATCAAAGCTGTGGAGACAAAGCAGACCATTCATTCCTTATGTTTCTGAGATCTCACTTCCAGTGCAAACCAGGTCTTCCCATTTAGGTCCAGATGAAAGGAGGGATTTCCCTCTTCCTCCAGAGTCTTGGGGATTTTTATATATATATGTGTGTACATATATATAAATGTACATATATGTGTGTCCATACACATACGCTCACTCTGTACGTTGCGCTTAGACCCCTCCCGGGCTGGTGAGTCATTTGCAACCTGGGGAGAGGCCATGGGGGTGCAAGGAGATGGGAGTGATCTGAGCGCATACTAGACACCAGGAATCACTGTTCCCATGGACACCCCCAGAAATTTGGGATGAATCTCTCTGTTTCTGTTTTATCTCCTCATTGTAAAAGCTGGAAGGATTTTGGTTTTTTTTTTAATCTAACAATGAGAGATCTTGGGGGTGAGGAGGGGAAGAAGATAGGGATGCTGCTGTAGAGGGGACTGGATGTCTGGAGATGCCTTCCAGCTGTGTGACTGTGACTTAGCAATTACTAAGGTTTCCCTCCATGCAGAAAATCCTGTATGGAAATACCCATATGTATAGTATGTCTGACAGGTACCGGCTATACAGGATTTATGATCCACAGAACATATATACATAGATCATATTGATTAGCCTGTACACACAAGAGAGGAAATACATTAATTTATCTCCTCAGGCTCAGGGATCTTCTGAAATTGGTGATATTGTGTTCACATTACTATTTCTAAGGAGGGAAAAATAAGGGGTGTATAATGGACAACCCAGAGATGAGTCAGTCCCAGCTTGCAGTCATTGTTTGGCAGACAGAAACCCTTTCTAGTCATGCATTTCACTTTATCTAGGTCTTTTCATTTGTCTACTTTAGCTGGTCACCTATATGTATATGTTCTGCCTTCTAAGGCAAAGAAACATACTGCTTTGTTGCTCCCAATGCCAGAAGTGTTGTTTTAAGCCCTCATGTGCATGAACAGCTGGTGTCCAGATAAGGATGCCAGCATTAAAAAAACCCCAACCCTATTTAAAACTGCCATTTGTGGACATGCCACATGCTTCCGAGCAGATTCAGCAGAGAGGCAAGAAGATGCGTGCGGCATGCTTTCCAGGGTGTCACTTCCGTAGCACTGACTCGGAGGAAAAGCCCCTCTGCCGAGAGGTGCTGCCTCCCCAGATGTGCTCGACTCCATCTGGAAAGCGAAACTCTGCTTTCCTGGGACTCCTTTTCCTGGTGGCCTGCAGAGCTTCAGCCACCTGCCCCTGCATCCTTGTTTACGCCTCAGGCAGGGCAACGCACTTGTCCCAGGCTGTGGAGATGTTTGCTTGCTGGTTAATGATGCTGGAGGAGCACGTTACCTGAGCTGGCACGGCGACGAGCTGTACTGAACCAGCAATGACCCTCCTCTATATTGATGAGGTTGGATCATCCTCCCTACTGTGAAAGCTGCGCCCATATGGACGTGGTGGCCAAGATCACACAAGTGCTGGCAAAGAGCTGAAGCACAATGTTGGTCTTTGCTGATCGTCAGGCTCGTTACACCAGTGAAGCCTGCGTGTGCCCAGTGCATGCATACATGGAGGACAGGAGCAGCAAGCCCTGCCAGGGTCCTGTTTTCCCTTCCTCAAATCATTTACCAGAGGGAAACAGCCTTTCTCCTAGTCCTGCTATATGAAGGTCTATAAGAATTTTGTGTCCTTTGCCTTTTCCCCTTCCTTGCATGCTTCTGTCCAAAGGACCTTTGGAAAGAAGGGGGTGAAGATGAGCTACATGTATAATTCACCCAGCTGGCAAGAAAGCTCAGTGCCTGCAGTGGGAAGGGCAGTGAGGGTGGTGGTTAAGGACCTTCTCTTGGATGAAGAGGGTTGAAAATTCTAATCCTTGCTGTGGAAGGAGCCAGTTCTGGGTTTCTTACATCCCTGGGGGGTTCTGGCCTCAGGGGTCTCTTTTTCCTTCCTGCCTTTTCACTTGTAAAGATTTTTGGTTCAACCTGGTACAGAGCACAAAAATATTCAATGCTGTGTCAAACTGGACCTTTATTTGTTGCACGACAATCAGTGCAAGCTTCAGTGACAAGCTTTTATGTGACCTTGGGCTATATTCTTACCTGAATAAATAGACTGTGTTTCTCTTCTGAACACCTGGGTTGTATTTTTGTATAAAATAGGTACATTCTGGAGAAAACAGTAAATATGGCCATGAACTCCTGAGCTCGAGTTTCTTCATCGAATATCCACCACTTCCCCAAGGTAAAAAAAAAAAAAAAGCACCCAAAAAAAAGCCCAGAAAATGCTGAAGCTTCCCTGTACAAACGATAATAAAATACCATTGACAGGCACAATTCCATCAAGTTTTACAACAATTGCTTTTGAGCTGTTAAGTATGCTGTGCTCTAGTCAAGGATCTTGTGCTTTTGTACACAAGCCTCATGTTTGGTGACATTGAACCTTCGCATGCAGATACCGATTATTCAAAAAGGGGGGGGGGGAGGAAAGAAAACTCGGGAAAGCTATTTTACATTTCTACTGCGGATTGTTCCCTTTAATCTGCAATCAGAACAAAGACTCACTCAGTTTTTATTACCATCCTCTTGGAGGCTGTTAGCTACGGTGTGAACCCCTCCGGGGTTAAAGTGTAGAAAAATTGGGAGATGCTTGTGGTTTTGACAGAGAAGTGGAAGATTCCAGCGAGAGAGAGATTGGTGCCTCAGTTGGAGGGTAACAGGAGGCAGTGTTAAGTGAAAGATGTTAGCTCATTTACAATCACTTTAGTTCAATTTACTCGCTGAGGTCACCATCCTGCAGAGTTCTGTGCAGGCTTTATGCTTTCACATGTGAATAGTTTCACTGAAGTCCTTAGCTTAATCAAGTCATTATCTATCAAGAACAAGCCACGGGCAGGGTGATGGATGTGATGCTATTGTTGGACAGGTATACGTAATACATACCATGCCTGCATTGTCCAGAGCCATGGCTGAATACCATGGCTTTCACTTGGAAGAACTTCTGTTTTGTTTCTCAGCTTGTCCATTAGATCTCTTCTATTTCCCACCAAATTCAGCATTTTGACATCTCCCTGGGGGAGCAGGCTTCTGGGACAGGTGACACAGTTATGCAGTCAAGACAGCTGTGGTTTGGCGGAAACACCTGCTGATGAGTCAGGAAAAAGGACGCAGAACTGCTTTTTAGTTGCTGGGTTTGCTTTAAATTTTCTGTCTCTGAAGTTTTTTTCTTAAGTAAGAAGAAAGTGAGAAGTCATTGCTGGATGCTATTCCTGTGTAGGGAGGCAGCTGAGCTCTGTGTTACTCAGCAGAGGGAGTGGGCACAAAGCATAGTAACACCTTCTTAAGAAGTCTAGCTGTGTGGTGGGGAGAGGAGAACAGTTCCAGGTGGTGCTGCTCTTGCTGGGCTGGAGGAAGGGCATTGCTAATGCCTGCATCCCGCTTCCCAACATGGCTTGCGAGGAGAATACAGTCATGGATCAAATACCGTGGGAGTCCGTGTGTCTGAAAGAATTCAGAGAAAGGCTGGTGTTGGCTCAGGAACAACTGAAGCTGTTGTGGTCACGTGTAAATCCAAACTGGGCATAAGAGAATAACTATCCATGACAAATGGAATCTTCTATACCAGGAAAGCAAGCTTCTCTGCAGCAGAGCTTGCACTGGTTACACAAGGGTTTAAATGGCAGGGTTACTTTGAATGACAAGGTCGAGGCATCTCTTCCAAATCCCTGTTACTGTATTGCGACTCCAGCTGCCCAAAGGCTCATGAACCAGCCCCACTTGCTCCCATCAGCCATTTGAGGGTGACTGTAAGTGCAGCTAAAGCACTGGTGTTTTCAAGCTCTTCTCTACTAAGTGGTAGGACTCAAAACGGGGATAACTGGTGAATGCCTCTTCTTAATTTTGCCAGGATTGAGAGGGCAGAGGATAAGCGACTATTTTTCTTACCATGCCTCCGTTTCCCTAGATTTTATGTGTAACATGCACGTATTTTCCCCATCTGATGCTCAGGGTATGATGATATTGTTATTTAGTGCCTCATTGTTATGGTGCTGCCTCATGTACCATGTTTCAGAAGAGGGTCGCTAACAATTGGTGGTGGACCTTCGTTAATGAGCTGCAGGGTGTTGCAAGAAGGGGTTAAAACAATCCAGAAAAAAAATCGCCTCCTTTGTAACCTTTGTTTCAAAATCTTGACAACCCAAGGATGTTTGCTTTTCTCCCTGAAGGTTAAGTTGTCCTAACAGGTGCTAATTTTGTGTTTTCTTATGGAGATCTGTCCATATTAGAAGCAACCGTGAGCAAACAAAAAAGCCAATTAGAGTGCAAGGGTATTCTTCCTCCTCCTTGTTTCCATGTAGTCTCCAGCTATGTCTATCAGTCACCTTAAGCCACAGATTTATCCTTTCAAACCTTCTTGAGAATCCATAGACTTGTGCCCTCTTCGGGGAAAAAAGGCATCCTTCTAATGTCATGGGAAAAATATTGTCATGGGCAAGTAGATGATCCATGCTAACTGGGGTTTGTCGTCAGCTTTGGCAATCTGTGTAGCAGGGTTTGAGATTAATGGAGCCAAAGACTTTAAGCAAATATTGTTGGCATGTAGTTAAACTGTCAAGAGAGCAAGAAAAAGACTTGCTCTGCAGCCACTAAATAAAGATTTGTATTCACCAAACACAGTGAACCTTTTATTAGCAATTATTTGCAGCTCACTACCTTCCAAAAAGGAAACAACTTGGTGTAACTTATTGTCAAGGGTTTATTTGGAGTTTGAGGCTTTTTTTTTTTCTTCCTCTCTATTTTGAGAGTTTAATTTGAGCAGGAATTAAGCTTTTCCATCTCCACTTATTTCAAAACATTATGGGCCAAATCTTTGTGCCATAAATAGTTTCATTTGATTTCAGAGATATTTGACTATTTGTCCAAATTTGTACAGGCTGTTAAAATAATAAAACTCCCCAAACTAAACCAAGAAATAAGACCCAACAACAAATAAAACTGCTCGCTGAAATTCCCCAAATGCAAATAATGGCTATTAATTATTATAATATGTTAACACAAGGTCCAAAAACTTTTCTTCCATGTAATCAACTATCTAGTTTGTGAGATGTAATAAACCAGAACAGCACATCAATTATAATATTTTATGATTATTTTATACCCTTGGCAAAATACACGTGCTGTTATCTCAAACCTTATTAAAGCTCAGCTGATTAGAAGTTGAAGTTTTTACATAAGTTATTGATGTTGCTTCTTTTATTCAAACATTTTTGTAACAAACTAGCCAGGAAAATATTTTTCTTGGCCAGAGTCTTAAGATGAGAGACTTATGTTGTAGGTAAGAGTATGCAACTGTTTGTTTGGATTAAGAACACTGAACAAACAGTGCTCTGCATCTGTTTTTGAAACAGTTCTGTAGCACAACACATTTACATTTTCTAAAATGAGACCAACATCTTGTGTTGAGAAAACCGGCTGTTAAACAATGACCTGTGTCTATTGCTTGTGACTATTAAACTCCTTGGTGATTCTGTGGCTGCCCAGGTCTCTAGCTCCTCTTTCATGAAAGTTTCTGATATATCTTTTGCTTTTAAATCCGGTAATGATGCTCTTTTCCTGAAGAATTAAATTATTCTCTCTGATTTAAAGGAAATTATTTCTTGGTTTATATGGTGGTGCAGGAAGGAGATGCATGCTTGCGTATTGGTGCAGCAGTGCATTTAAGTCAGTCAGTGAGTTCCAGAGCAGTAGGATGAAACTTCTGGGGTGAGATAAAATCACATAAAACTCCAGGGATCGCGACTTACTCCACCTCAAGGCATCTTTTCTGTTCCTCTCCTCTGGCTCCCTCAGCAGCCTGGTGAGGCATCTGCATCTTAAGCCGAAGAGTACTGCAGGTAGCTCAGATGACTCATGCTCTGGTCTGGAAGACCAGAGTAGTACAGGTACACCATTTTAGAGCTTTCATTATACATGAGTGGAGACCGGTCTCCAGTTGTGCTGCTTGCACCTCTGCAGGTTGGTTTATCTGGTTTTCTACATCTCGCACTGCTGCTCCCTGCTCTCCCTTACCTAGCTGGAGTAAGAGGGCACCTAGCCTGCTTTATGGTGATGGAGAAGTGGGTGTTTAGAGATATCGCGGAGCTTCCCCAAAGCCTTACAAGCATCTTATGACAAAAGGGAATTGGACTCAGGTCTCCTGAACTTCCAAACCATCCTCTCCGAGGTGCCTGGGCAGTTGGTAGTTCAGAGAACAGCAAGAGAAAACTGCTGGAAAACCTTGGTGATTGGATAGGTACAAGAGTTGGCATCAAGGCTGTGCAAGAAAAAACGCCCTTCATGTGAACAGAATTTAGAAAACTCTGTGTGCCCAAAGTTTGTTTTCTTTAGCTGTGTCAGCTGATCCAGGAAAAGTTTGTTGTCTAGAAACCTTGTCCCTCTATTTTCAGACCATCATAGCTACAACAACACTGCTCTCTGGGAGAAGGTACCCACTGGAGAATTATTTTTGGGTCAGTATGTATGTTTCTGCTTCTACCTTTGAGTATTTCTCCAGATTCTGGGAAGAAAATCTAAAGGCAGTTTATTACAGAAATGCCACTTGATTTTCCTTTGCCCTTTTGACATAGAAAATGCGTATCTGATGGAGGTTATTTGTTTTCACTTGCCATGTGCTAAGAAAGTTTATACATTGCAAGTATTACTAATCTAAACAACACAGGCTAATTGGTGTCCTTGTAAAAATAAAACAACATGGTTGTTTGAAGGATTGTCATGTGTTCTGGAGTAGTAGAAATGTTTAAATGTCAAAAAGATTCAGTGTCAGTGATTGAACTTTCATCTATCTTCTGAGTTTCTAGCTCTAGGAAGCCCTTCATCTCTGTGTCATCCTCAAGCATGACTTCATGCAAAGAATTGGATTCTGCATATTTAAAGGCTTTTTCTTTTTTTAATAGACAAAAGGTCTTTGTAAAGAGGCATTAATGACCCTGGTCACATGCGTAGTGATCTGTACTTGACAAAGTGATGGAGGATATCTGAAAAGTGTTTCTTAACACTTCAAAGGGAAGTCACAACAGCAGAAGCAAAGGAAGATGAATGGCTGTTGGGAACAGCCTCCTACAACACATGGTGTGCTGTGTGTTAAATACGTCCTTGTGAGGAGTTCAGTGCTATGGAAGTCATCCTGTGTCAACTTCTCCACAGTAACATGCTTAACAGCTAATAGATCTGCTGTCAATACCTTGATGGCACAGATTGACTTTGTAGTAGTCTAAGAGCTTGACTGTACCAATATATTACCTCTGCAGCCCTGCTGGGTCTTTAAGGTGGTGTAACACCCTGCTTACGGCTGTACTAACACTGGGATAAAAGCATTCCTGTTGACGTGGGCTGTTGTCAAGTAGGAGCAGAAGTAGCTGCACTGCAATAAGGTATCACTAAGGTGATCAGTGACCCAGACACATTTTTGGTTGAGCCATGCCTAGACTTGTGTTATATGCTGTTGGTTATGAAAAAGGCACCTGAGCATAAATACTAGGTGATTTCACCTGGTGTGCCACTGTCCATAGAAACCAGTATACGCAAATCCCATTAGCCAAAGGGACAGAATCCTGAGCATAGAAAAAAGAGTTCATTTTTTGTTGGAAGGGGCATTTAGAGGTCATCTGGCCCAACCCCCCTGCAGTGAGCAGAAACATCTTTAACTTGACCAGGTTGCTCAGAGCCCCGTCCAACCTGACCTTGAAAGTTTCTAGGGATGGGGCCTCCGCTGCCTCTCTGGGCAACCTGTGCCAGTGTTTCCCCATCCTCGTTGTAAAATAAATTCTTCTTCATGTACACTTCAAATTTACCCTCCCTTAGTTTAAAACCATTGCTCCTTGAAGCTGTTACTGCTTTTCTTGGCGTATATTGAACCCCTTGGCAACCTTGGGCAGTTAAGGTCCGTTACCATGAAGAAGCATAGCCCTGTTGTGCACGCAGTGTGTTGAGAGATTTTGGTGTAAAGAGACAATGCTTATGGCGTAGGCCTTCTTGAATGTATGGCATCCTAACTAGAGATGTCTAAAAAGTGTAGAAACCCCCAGGCAACCGTTTAAAGGCTTGGGCAGCAGTGATGGTAGTCTCTGCAGATAGCTGTCTGCTGGATCCTTTTCCTTCATCATGGTATTTTCCCCTTGTCTATGGAAGATGATAGTGGTTCTTATTGTTGTTTTGCTGCCTTCTTCCCTAAGGTCTCTTCTAAAGAAGGAGGAAGACCAAAAGCACCAGAAATGTTCTGGAAAATGTCTGAATGTGCAACTGGGTTGTTGGATTACATAAAAGACTGGCTAGAATTGGAAAAATGGGTTATGTGAGTTTAGTTTCCAGGAAAACATGTTTCTGAAGGACTTGGGTCCTGACTGATGAAATTCAAGCAGTGAAATGAAGGATTCTGGTCTTAAGCACTGGCCAGGGCCCCTGGAGGACACAAGCTCAGGTGCTGGACTCAACTTTAAGACCTGTAGAGACCTTTGTGTGTGCTCATCAGCGATTTCTGAAGGTCTTTTTTGAGTTCAAGAGTGTGTGAAGCTACCTATGAAAATGCCATGTGTGTTTTATATCTTGAGGAGCTGTGATGCAGCCTGCTTTGAGCTGTGTGAAGTCAGGTAGCAGCTGGAGCTGTGTACAGCTGTGAGCTTACCCCCACAAGCAGTGGTGCTGGGTGGAGGTGCAGTCACAGCTGGGCTCACGGAACCCTTCTGACAGTGCCTTGCTTTAGCTGGGGGCACCAGCATCTGGAGAAAGGGTTGACTTGGGTGGTGGAGTTGTGGAGAGAAAAGGCTGTCGTGGTTCCCAGCAGAAGCTCATGTCTCGTAAGCTGTTTCCTCTCCAGCCCATCTCAGGACGCTCCTTGTTGACATACGTGTTTCCATTTACACTGCCGTAAGTTTGCCAGAGGGCAATTGCTCCTTTAACCTGAACCCTTCTTTTTATGCCTTCTCTGTTTGCTTATTTTAACCCTGTTGCCTTTATCACTGCCCATCCCTCCCCTTCTCTCTCCTCCACCTCTGATTCCTATTTCTTAATCTGCCTTTTTTTTTGACCCCTCTTTTTTTTTTCTCATCTCCTACTTCCCTCTGAATTTGTCTACCACCTGTCCCCTCCATCTTGACTGCTTTCTTCCATCTTTCCCGCTCATCCTTTCTATTGTTCTTTTTTTCTTTGCTCGCACTCAGCTAAAGGTCATCCTCACACAGAAAGAGATGCCCTCTTTGGGGTCATGTCTCTGGCTTTCATTTAATTTCATGCTATTTGAGGTCCCATGAGCCCTGAATCTCATGTTTTTTCATAGCAGTTGAATGCATTTCAGGAGTGCCCAGAGATGGCAGGTAGCCTCCATCCAAATTTCACAACAAAGCCCCAAAATGGGAAATTTTCAGGGCTGTGTTCACACTAATATGACATGGCTGAATTTGATGGAGCTATGCCAGTCACACCAACAGAGGACCTAGTTTAGGACTGAGTTACTTCCATTGTTCAAAGAAGTGGTTTGCAACATTTGCAACATTTTCCTGGATTGTGTACATGCTTTGAGTTTGATTTTCAGCATTTCCTATTTTCAATGACTTCTACAGAGCTTGGAGCCAGTCCACAGTCTCGTATAATAATGCTTTTTGTAGCTCCACTCGTCACTCCAAGCCAAAGCTGTGCAAAGAATAATTGTCAGTGGAACAGCATTGCAGAAAGGCATGGCTTTTCATAAAAATTTCAAAATATATATACGTTGGCAAATACTGCATAAATGTTATAGCTTATCCTGGCAAAACAGCACTTTTGCTGTTACAGTGGGTTTCCTTAGGGAAACTGGTATAAATTATTCCAGCGGAAGCATCCTTTTTGCCAGTTGTGAGGAAGGTAGGCTTGAGAGCAGTGCCAGTAAGGCATTGCTAACACAGCTTCGGGCTTGGAACTGGATCGGCTTTGTTCGAACTCGTGCCGAGGAGGTTGGTGTGTTCAAAATTTGAGCTAGAGCATCTTTGTAGCTTTATACATGTGTTTTTTTTTTTTTTCATAATGACAATGTGCTCTTTTTGTTTGTTTAGTTTTTTTTGTTTGTTAGCATCTTTTTCATGGAAAAAATAAATAGCCCCAGTGAGTAAACTTAAGTTAATAATAAAGGATCCAAGACTAGCTTTAATGGAGCCCTGGGCTCTTTTTCACTCTTCCCCAGTGACTGCAAATTTAGGGATCAGTATCACCACCTTGCCCCAAAAGATGCTTTGGTATCGGTTGCCTTTGCGCCGCTAGACTAATTGTATTTCAAAGGCTTGATTGAATCCATGAGTTCTAGAAAAATCATGTTTTAAAAGAGGTGAAAGGGAGTTGCCTGCATTCCCGTGACTCCGGGATCTGAGGACTGGCGCCAGAGTCCCTCGTGCTGCAGAGCTGGTCGTTTTGCTGTGCGGAGCAGTCGTCGTACTGTAAGAATCGCTCCCCGTGGGTTATGGCTACAGAGGTCAAAGTCATCGTCCATTTTGGAAGGTGGGGTTTTAGATTGTGTGTGCCCTGGCTTTGCACTTTGGACCCCAATCTGCCTGTTGTTGTTTCAGGGTTATGTAAACCCCAAGTAAAAATAATTTGAGCCGCGGCATACAAGCTCGTTGCGCCTTAATAAGGAGAACAACACCACATTCACTCATCACACTTTGAAATTAAAGTTGTAATGTCATAAAAGAGAATTTTTATTGTTTTCAGAGAACATAAAAGCCCTTGGAGCAAAGTCAGAAGGGTATTTTGACGAATAAGGTCAAAGTCTGGCGTACATAAAGCAAGCATTGTGCAGCATTATAGGTTGTACTGAGTTTCAGCAAAGTTACCAGAAGCTCTGATCCCATCAACATTAGTATGTGTGCATGAGTTGACCCTTGTAAATACCCTCATTCAAATACAACTGTAGTAAAGATAAGCTTGAATTTACGTGTTGGAAGAATCAACATTTTCTCAATAAAATGGTAAGGAACTAACATTTAGAAATCTTGAATTGGCCCCAAAGAGCTAAAATGTGGATTTTTGTGTCAAATTAAGTTTTCAAAACTGTGAACTCTCAGCTGAAAGCTTTTGTTTAGGCAATCAGAAGCATTTCACCTGATTTTCATGTTTGATTTTTTAATGATATCCAGTATTCTTTTGAAATAATAAATATTGTAACTGTAAAACCAAAAAATGTTAGGACATTACAGAAATGTTTTCTCTGGATATTTTTTCTCTTTTGGTAAAATTTCCATGTAAATCACTAAGTTTACGGAGAAAGACTTAACTTTGTCAGTACTTTATGATGAGATCTAATATTCAAGTTAGCCAGGAATCTATTTTCCTAACAAAAAATTGAAATAGAAAAAATGTTTTCAAACACTTTCTAGAAGTGCTAAAATGATTTTCTTTCAATACTTTTTAAAATGCTTTCTATATTTTGCCAGCAGCAAAAGAACAACAAAACCTTCCAGTTTATTTTAAAACTTGGAGGTTTGGGGTGTACAAAATCTTTCTGTACTTATTTTGGTATATTTTTCAGTGGTATTTTGAAATTTAAAAAGAAAGATAAAACAGCACTTTTGTGGAAGAGGAGGAAATTCACTCGTGAGAAAATACTTCTTGTTGATGAAAGGACAAAAAGAAGCATTTAATCACCCAAATTGCAGCAGGGACCAATACTCAGACCTTTGCAAGCTCTAAGGGCCCTCTGTTGGCTTTGGTTGCTGGAGGGTGAGGTGTGTCTCTTTGTACGGCTGCTGCACTGCTGCAGAGGCCTCTTTGTGCCGGGTGCTGCGCGTCTCCGTCCCCCCAGCAGTGATAGTTATTTCTGTCCTTTAAACACGCAGTAGTATTTGACTTACGGTACCCACCATGGCCTGGTGTTCCAGCCGAAGAACGGATGACCCTGGGCAGAGATCCCCTCTGTCCAGGGGACCCGAGAGGTGTGGCAGGAAGAGAAGGGGAAGGTGAGAGGCAGAGTTTGGGAGCCCTGCTCCTTGCCAGCTCCATCTCAGCTCTTTTGAAGCTTTCAGTAATATGAATAATGGCTCTGAAGGTGGAATAAAAGGTGACAAAGAAAGCTCATTGAAACAAAGAAGATTTTTCTTCTTTTATTTTTCCTCCACATGAGAAAAGGTAGACCGTGACTTGCAGTGAGCGGTGTGACTCACTGCGACAGAAAAAAACCTCACCAAGCCACAGCGTGTTTGCTCGTGCAGAGGCTGCATTGCTGCCCTCCTCCATCTCTTCGCTATTTTGCTCCCGAGCCCACGTAGCAGACGTTATGCCAGTCTATTCTGAAAGTGTTCCTGGTTTATTTTCAGTAGCAGGCGCAGGGGAGCGGTGTCACACAAGCAAAGGCCATACATTTTGTGGCTCTGCCAGCTATGCCCAGCCTGGTCACCCCAAAGTCTGAGCAAACCCGGCGCACATCACATGCAAAATGTGGGAGCAGCCTCATACATGAGCTTTCTCAGCTCCTCCTGAAGTGGGTGCCTGCATTTGTCTCTGGGTGGAGGTGGGGGCGAAAAAAAGAAAAAGGAAAGAGAAAGAAAGGATCAAAGTGTTCGTTTTTGAACGTCTTGCGGTGCCAGGTGGAAATGAAAGCAGAGTGATCAGTGAAATAACCGATGGGGGTGTAACTGAAGTGCATTTTCCAGCAGCTCATTAGAATAATGAGGAACCCACAAAGGACACGGGAGACGTAAACAAGCTTTGTTGCTCTGTCATTATTTTTAGGAGCAATGTGATGCCACTAAGGACTGGGCTAATAACAGATAATTGCCTGGCTTTACTCTTGCTTTTCTCTCTCTCTTTTCTTCACCACCCCCATCCCCCCTTCCCTGAATGGTTTTATGGGATGTGGACTTAGTAATGTTGTGGCAAAGTGTCATTTCCTCTTTTATTGGAATGACTCAAGTCTGTGCGCTGTGGTGGAGGTCAGGAGCACGTTTATGGAGTTTGCACTGTGGTTAATCAGTAGGAGCGTGGAAGTTTCCTTCTCTCTCTGTCTCTTCACTTCTGTGGAGGAATGGAACAAACTCTCCATAAATTTGCCTGAACCACATTGTTCTGACATGAGCTTGATCCTGAAATGATGTCTGGTGAGAGCTGGCCCATGAATCCTCCCAAGACTCCCTACTCTTATGTACTTCTGTGCTCAGTCTCTGCAGGGGTTGCAAATCTGTTTCATAAAACTTACCGAAGCCCCAAGACTTTGGACTACAGATGGGTCTGGGATACCAGTTTCTTTTACTTCTTTGCCCAGACCCATGGAAGGACACTTGGCAAATACTTTTCTGCCTGTGGCAGGTTCCCCCTCCTACTCTGGTTTTGCCTTGGTCAGGCTGCATTGAAAGCTGTTGGTCCTAGGTCCCTGGACAGCCTCAGGTGTAGAGGACCTTCTTCCTGTTTTCTGTGTCCTGGCTGTTCAGGCCCAATGCAGAGGCAGTAGTTGGGCAAACACAAATCCAGGATAAGGCAAGTGGGAAGAAGTGCTTTTATGACTGATGGTAATGCAATAAAGCCAATAAAGTTACTATTTTTGACAAGTTTAGGTCACTGTTTCAATAAAACCTCCATATTATTATATTAATTGATATAATTAATTTTTATTTTATTTTTTAGTAGCTTAAGGCCAGCTTTTGACTTTATTTTACTGCCTTGATTCAGCTGTATGGCTTCCTGAGTCTGCAGAGAGACTCTTAGCCGTCATCAAAGAGCTCCCAGTTGCGCAAGGGTTTGCACTTGCTGAACTAAGGTGAGGCTCAGGGACTGTATTTACAAGGCGCTATAGCCATGGCCAAGCAGCCAGCTCACCCCCAAGTTCTTCATGTCCTTTCTGAACTGCCACAGCGGTGGTGAAGGACTCCATGAGAACAACTATAGCCATGTGTGGCTGTCAGGTACACCTGCTAACAAGGATGCAGAAAAAGAAGTGTTCAGCAGCACAGTCAATTGGAGTGTGAAGCTGCTTGGAAAAGAACCAAAGATGCTTGCATATGGTGGAGAAGAGCAGGAGAAAATGTCAGCAGAATGATAGAGGAGAAATAAGGCTTTCCACAAACTAAAAAAAAGAAAGGTCATTAGATTAGAAAGACTTTAATTTCTGGCTCAGTGGTTTTCAAGAGACTTGTGTGCAGGAAAGCTGAGGCAGAGAGTTTTATGCTCTTTGTAAATGCTCTGACTTGGCCTGTACCCATAGCAGTTAAAGCTGAAAATGAAAAATCAATTTTTGTTGTACTTCAATGCCCTGTCTCTTTAAGAAAAATTCTAAGTACAGATAAACAAAAAGCCTCTGGAAGCACAATTGTTCAAATCTGGTCTGGGTTATACTAGTGGAAAATCTAGAATACAATCATAAAATGTGTTAATGCCTATCAAACGAGTATTAGTGAAGAGATTTGCTCCTTCTAATAAAATACAACATGTAGAAAATTTTACAGTGAAGAGGAAGTGAGCACCATGTTTAACTTGATAGCTATCTGTCTATGTGGATAAAGAATTCATAGCCATAACATGCGATAGCAAAATGTGTAACTGAAGGCCAGGAGTTAATCCTTTGTTTCCGCCCGCTACATAGTCTGATGTTGTTGGACGAAATAAATGCTGGATCTGCTTTCAGGCCACATGGTCAGAGATGTGGACACTGTATGTTTCAAGCAATGGTTGTGATGGCATGTCCAGCCTGGTGCTAGGCTTTCTCATGCTATTCAGAGCAAGGCTGCAGATGACGACGATGTCAGATGAACTGATGTGTCTGACACTGCAGGTTTGAGAAGCAGCAGAAGAGGGGTCATCTGAAGGGATGAGGATGGGGAGAGTGAGGTGGAAAAGGCAAGGAGATCTTTGGACTGGCAGAAAGTCAACAAAGCTGACGCTAGCTTGGCTGTGTTCAGACTCCTTTGTTAGTGGAGCACAGACAGTGTTTGCCTGCTGCAACCCTACAGCTTTCCTCATCTTTTTAAGCCATACTTGATTTATAGAAGCACTTAGTGGCCAGATGTGAAGGTATAAGCGGCAGTCAGGGGGACATTAACGCAATTTCTTCTCTAGCTGTTTCTAATGAATGCTCAACAATTTAGTCTCACTTTCTTGCTGTACATTGTGAATGTGGGTTAAATAAATCAGTAGCTGGTCAGCAGAGATGTTCAGAGGAAGTCTAAAAAGCTAAAAAGCACCCCATGTTCAAGTCATGTTGAGTGGGATGAAACCATCAAAAGGAAGGAAATTAAAATTGAAAGCAATGTTAACTTGCGCAATTAGAGATGGGGGAGGAACTGGAAACACAATATGTCTGAAAGTGACCTTAAGGTGATAGCAAACAGCAGACGAAATCCAAGTTCTTCATACAGTGCCAAAGGCAGGGAACAAAATAGCCATTTTAAGACCTTCCATTGCTGAGCTTAGAGTAGCAGCCTTCTGTATGCATGAGTACAAGTACTGACATCTTGGTGTTGTACAAAGATACTAACAAGAGAACAGCAGATCATGTTCAGAAAACTCAGAGAACTGAACCATGGGGAAAGCTGAGAGGCAGTGCTTATGAAGAGAATTAATGTCACAGGGACAATCACTGCTATTGAAAAACATTGGATGAATTACAATGGAAGGAAAGGAAATATCAAATGTGAAATTGGTGCAAGTTGAAGGGATGAACCCCCTATGGATGCAGCTATACAAAAGGATAAAGAGAAATCTTTTGGACTGGGGAACAGCATAAGCAGTAGATGAAACTGAACTGGTAAACAGTGCCAAAACCACTGGTGGCACTCTGCGAGGCTCAAGCTTGCAATCAATGGTTTAATTTGGATACTGCTCTTTGGTCATTCTGAAATGAGATGCCAGACTTTGGGGAAAATCCAGATCATTTCCAGATTTGGGTGTGAGTGTTACAACTCTAAGATCATCTCTGTTTTTGAAAACAAGGAATGTTTGCACAGAGCGACTATGGGGATGCTGTGATGGCAGATGGGCACCAGAGAGGAAGCACTAACATGGGAAGAGAACACAGGGTATGGACTATGTGCAATATTCTCTGACTACCCAGCTTATCTTAGGTGGTCCAGGTTTCTTCACTCCCCTGGGCGTAGTTGAGTCTCCCAGAAAAAAAAAAAAAATTGTTTGTGCCTTTAATAACTGAGCCATCCTTGGTGGTACATGAGGGAGAGCATGCATTTTAAATTACAGGAAAAAAAAAAGTGGTTCACAATCTTATCCCAGTTTGCAAACCCACCAAAGCATCTGAGAGCCTTGAAAAGCCTCCAGCACCACGAGGCTTGCCTGTCCCAACTTTGTCTCATTATTTTCCTTTCCCTGCACCTCTGTGCGTCTGGAGCCCAGCTGAGAACAGAATGAGCAGCGCCGAAGGACTGTGAGAAAGACGATTTGTGTGGTAAACCCAGCACAGCCAGAAGCAGGAAGTACCAGATTTATCATGGGAAATCCTCTTGTTGTTAGATGTTTCCAGGCTTAAGCTATCTTGATGCTGTGTGTAGGCCCTGGTTCGATAGGGATGCTCAGTGTTTTTCTGACTTGAAATGCATGATGTTAATTAGCACCCTGTTAAATCAGGGTTCTGTCACTGTGTCAGACAATCCCCATTGACTCAGAGCTGCTTGAAAATTTCCTGTGTCTCCTAGGATAGTGTAATTAGGCTGCAGAGGGAGTTTAAGTTACTAGAGATGGGGTCGGATTCCCCACGTTCTCCCTTGGAAATGGACCTGCCCCAGTTCTGCTCTGGTCCTACATCACACTTGGCTTTGGGGCTGCAGGCCACTTTTTGCAGAACAGGTCCTCTGCCTGCCATCACAGTGGCAGCTCTGCAGTCAGCTGTATCGTCCCTGAGGCTCGTCCTCACTTTTTCCATCACATCCAGCCTTGGGAACCAATTTTCTTGCTGCCCTCATGCAGATGAGTTGTGCAGCATCAGTGGTGCCTTCAGGCACAGAGCAAGGCTGTGGATGATACCTATGTGTATCCATTTTCTCTGCTGTTGTGGAGAAAGAGAAGCCAAATCCTTCATCCCCGTCTTCTGCTCTGGCTGCCCTTGGCCCTGGAGATGAACTCGAAGTCCTTAGAAACTTTCCGTACATGCAGCTCCTGGCAACAGTGAGCTGCACATCTTCACTGCGCACCACGTGGAGAATGATGTTGGTCTGTTTTCCCTTTATTCTGCTTCCTGCTGGCTGCCTTTGATGATTATTAAGTAGGAAGAGATGGTTTGATCATTCTGTATATGCTTTCTCTATGCTACTTAGTATTTACGTACCCCTCATACCTCTGTGGTGTCTTTCCCATCACAGTCCAGCCATCTGCCTTTGTACTTCAGGGTACCTTTCTTTCTCTGGAGGAGCCTCCATTGCTGCTACGCTGTTCTGAGTTGTATGCAGATTAGCACTAATCAGGAGGAATAAGCCAACCAACATCGAGGACATAGCAGGGTGTCATGAATGATTTATAATTATTTCCTCCTGAAACCACTTGACATTTGCCATTACTTGAAGTCCGTTTGCTGTGCTTGAATCAGGCAGAAACATATCTCCCGTTGAACATAACGGGGGTCATTCTAGTAAGCAAAACTGTATGTACTGTCGGTGGCTACAGTATAATTTTATTGATTTTAAGTGTTTTAAGTAAAGGCATGATTTCAAGCCCAGAAATAAAGGTGGCTCGTTGGTATAATTGCACAGTAATCTTGTTCAGTGCCCCAAATAACACTGTGATGTCTCGTAATTTATGGACAGTGTGTACATCAAGTGATTAGGGGTCTGGGATGATGAGGTTGCAGTATGGAGGGCATGAATGAGTGGGAGGAGATGACAGAGTCCTAGGCAGAGGCACTTCACGAGGGCAGCCAGCTCCGTTTTGCACTTAGCTGATGTTCTGCTCATGTCCGCCACTCGGCACAGGGGAGCAGAGGTCGAAAGCGAGGACTCTAAGGTACGCAGTTTGGATGTGGGTCTCTGGGCAGGTTTCACAAAAATTTTGGGAGTGTCTAGAACTGGAGTTTATGAGTCAGGCTTATCTCCAGGCCCTTCTGTTTATAATATAGCAATCTGTTTTCATTGTGGATGGTGCATATCTTTGCTGTCGCTGCCCTTCATACCAAAATAACACCAAAGGGAGGCAGAAGGTTGTTGCAGACGTTAAGCTACTGACTAGGTTTCTTAAGCTTTGATGATTTCCCATTCAAAAGAAGAACTTCTGCATCATTGCTTCTCAAAACATCAACCTATCTGATGCCTTAGAGAAAGGATATACTCTACCTTTTGGGAGCCAGGCAGCTCATCCCACTGGCTGTAAGACTCCCACCTATGAGATCCGAACTCTGTGAGAGGGTGACAGGGGAGAAGTACTGAAGGTCAGGATTGCAGTCTTGTTAGGGCAAGAGATTTCCAATCACATGAGTGTAAGGGAACCCAGCACCACAGGATGAAGATGCTGAGCAGGAGCAAGCTGGCCTGTGACCCCAAGTTTCCATACTGTTGTGTTTTGCTTTGATACTATAGTGACTACACAAAAAAAAAGTGAGAACTGATAGATTACAGCAGAACGCATGCAAATCTTCCTTGTTACTTTAGCAAGTTAGTGTGTCCCTAGCACATCCCAGTGGGATGCCAGTGGCTTCCATGGAATTTTACTGGAAATGAACTAGATACATCTTGTTAGAGGGAAGCCTCAGGCTGCCAGCAAGCTTTGGCTTCCTCTCCGATTACTTTATTTAGATACATATATGCATGTATGTATAGATAGTAATTTAAGGCTAAGACTGTTGTATTGACTATCATTTTCAAAAGCCTTTGAAAGAAAACAGGAACTTGCTTGCCTCACAACTGAGCTAGGGAAGCCTAGCTGAGATCAATCTTCTCTAACTTGACTGTAAGGCTGGCTAGAGATAATACTCACAGACAGATTAGCATAATTTCATTGTCAAACTTTCTGCGCTACAGGTTGGGGGATCTTGAGGGCTCTGTCCTCGACTCCTTGCTCTATAATTCTTTCCTTATCACCCAGGATGATGGAAGAAGAACTTATCTATTGATTTTGAAGGTGTCCCTGAAGAGCTGCTGGGGTCACGTTTAAGACACGCATGAGCTTGGCAAAGCATGATCTGAGAGGAGGAATTTTGATAAAGGCAAAGGCAAGGTTTGGTAGGAGAAATCGGCTGCAGGAATGTAAGAGACCCTAGACAGTAGGTCTGCAGAAAAACTTAAGAAATTGAGAATCAAGCACAAGATTCAGGTACATGAAGGAGTCCTTCAGTTGGCTTGTGTGCAGTGAAGGCCTTTGAAGAGTGTCCAGAATAACACCACTTGTTGGAGGCCAAGACCGCAGGGCTTGTGTGGAAGAGTTGATGGAAGTGGATTTTTCAGTTTACAGAGGAAAACAAAAGCTGAGATATGATACAAACATTACAATATGTTAAGATTGCTATAGTTGCAAGGAATAATCTGTTGTCTGCATTTATTAGGGTTTAGACAGAGGATCGTGGATTTAAATACAATCAGGGGAAGCTAGTGGAGCAGTTCATTAGGTTTTGATTGGTCATGTTACCTGTTCACGAAGGAGCCTCTTGGCTTCTGGGGTAGGCAGTTTCAAGGTATCTGTTTGTAAAGGTCTGCTTGCTACCTGCCACGTCATGGGTAAGAAAGCAAGGATCTTCTCTCTGCCAAGGGACTGGGAGGTAGGTGGTAGGATGGTTTTTGCCAGATTTCTAATGCTCAGTTTTCAGGGCTGAAGAGTGAGAGTAGTAACACTGAAGTGAAAACAAAATCTCTTCTACTTGGAGCTTTATAGACAGATGTCAGAAAGTTGGCTGAATGAGGAGGTCTTGTGCACTATTGCTGACTCAGCATCAAGCATAGGCAGAACATACTTCCATTTTCCTGGAAATGGCTGTGAAGATACCATCTGAGACTGCAGTTACTTGCATGCACTACCCATGTGAAATGAGAATGACATGCCTTGATGGGATTTGCCCTGCCATGGAATCAGAGCCCAGCTTTACTGGTTGATCCAGGCCACAGATCCATAATCCTCTCCTGATGATAACATCCTTGCTATGAACAACTAGAACCACTGTGGCCTTCTCCCTGTCATTTTCTGTGACAGTGATGAGGCAGTAAAAGCAGTCCCCTCTTAGGGATTTGATTTTATAATGTATTGGTTTTAGAAGATTTTTGGGATCTGTTAGCCAGAAATAGAAAGAGAAGTCTTTAGAGTGGCATGCAGGGCATGTGAAAATGTCCATCAATTCCTCTCCACTTGGGTGTGTACTTTAAGGGCAAGGACAGCTGTGGTAAAAGCACAATCGATTATGAGGGCTGAATTGCTTTTGAAATGACCACGATCTTTTTATTACCGTAGCAGAACGTGCTTTGGACTCCACCGTGGCCAGTGTTTAGATTGAGGCAGACCACAGGAGGAAGAGAGCATAACCCTGCTACTCAGTTCCCCAAGCTCCTGTCTAAAAATGGATGGACAAAAAAAGAAAAAAGAAATTTTCCACTTATTCTAGTCCTCAGAGCTGTGCAAGCTGCATCTAGCTGTAGGCTGAAGCATTTGGGGTACTGTGCTATTAATTTTGTGGAGCAGGGGATTTGCATTTCCCCACTCATCCATGCAGTTTGGAGGCTACTCACTGCCCAGTCTCTGTCCTCCGAGAATTTTCTCAGCCATGTCTTCAAGAGGAGGGAGCTCTTCTGCCTATTTCGGTCAGAGGTAGGACCAAAGCAAAGTCTTCATCCAGAACAGTTAAGGTTGGAGAGCTGTGCTGGAGACCTTCTAGTTCCACCCCCTGCTCAAAGCAGGGTAAACTAGAGCAGTTTGCTCATGACATTGCCCAGCTGGATGTGAAGTATCTCCAGGGATGGACATTCTGCAGTCTTGCTGGCCAACCTGTTTCAGTGCTTGACCACCCTTAACGCAAAAAAGTTTTCTGTTTCTCTTTGGATTTAATTGAAGAAGGTGAAACGTGGACTCTGTTTTTGGCTCATGTAACTCTGCATGCTGTCTAGACCACATACCTTGGCCTCTTTTTGTGGAGGCCAAATTGAAAGTGACAGTCTCAGACTTCCGTGGCTGATCTTAATGCCTGAAATCTGTCTCCCTGGGACCCAGGTTTTGATTTACCCCTTGCATTTCAGACTGCTCGCGTTCCTTATTGTCCGGGTGCTTCTAGCCTCAGCTGGGCCTGTTTCACAGTCAGCTCTTCCAGTAGAGAGGAATTGTTCCCGTTTCACCTCACCTGAAGGGTGGCCCAGTTGTTTTATGAGATTACAACAAATCTGCATGTGGCAGAGAGTACTTGCAGGCCCCTACCCAAGGCTTTTGTACTGCCTAGAAGCAGTTATCTCCTTCACTCATTCCCTTTTTCGTGCTCTAGGGAATGAAAGTATAGGGAGACTTGTGGAAAGGGAATGGTGAGTGGAGCCTGGCTACAGAGGGTTGCACTTGTGAAACATCTCCATTTTAATCCACATGTTTGTTCCAACTAGACTATTTGCACAGCTGCTTAAGGGGAAAAACAGGGACACTAACAAATCTTGTGAGAGACCTCTCCAGTGCTTCAGCTTCTCATTTCCAAACATCCTTGAAAAAGAAATCACATCCACTTACTTACACAAATGCCCCAAATAGATTTTTCTGTAAACTGAGGGGAAAAAAAATAATTCAGTCTCTAGATGGAATTTGATTCAACAAAGGGCTGAATCCTCACAGTACTGGAGCTGTTCCACATTTGCATCCGTTGAGGATGTGACCCCCAGCCCTCAGCCCTAACTGAACTTTCTCAGTAGTTTTATACAGCAATAGGACACACACACTAAAAAATAAATGTAGATTTCAATGGGAAGTATTTACAAGCCTGTATTGTTTCCATAGTTTCAGTGCAACTATAATTCTAACCCTAATGATAAAAGCTATAGTATTACTAAGATATAGGGCCTTTTTTTTTTTTTTTTCCTTTTCTGGTCTTGGGTGGTCCAGAATGTGCAGTAATTCATGTTCTCAGCTGGGTTTCCACTGCATTTCTGATTGACCTGATTACTTTCCCAATGACAGAATCCAAAATTCAAACCACATCAGAACTCACTGGAGTTGGTTCTGTTTTTGATGTTCCTGGAGCTTCTCTGGTGGCTCAGCAGGATATATGTCTTCGTGGGCTTCCCTCCTCTTCTTTTTTTTTCTTTCTTTTTTTTTCTTCTCTCATGGTGGGCTTACATTTAGGACATTACTAACAGGCTTTGGACTTTTACCTCCACAGCCTGAACTAGTTAGGGAAGTCCTGGAGGGAGGGCAACAAGGGAGGAAAGAATTCAATAGAGATGTTATATTCCAGGGCCTAATTCTGGACATTAGCATGTATGGCTTGAGGGGGTTGTGCAGAGGAAAGGGCTTTTTCTGCAGGAACACGGATCTCTCATGACAGTTTATGTTGTTGCACTGACCCCCTAGCCTCTTTCCTCCTCCAAGTCCTTTGGAAGGAAGGGCACATATTAGAGGAGTCAAGAACTTCATTTTTCATCACCTTTGCTATCAAGGGAGAGAATGGGACAATCTGAGGTTAATTTATTGTAGGGAAGAGTGCTTATGATGGTATTGGGAAGGTTCCTCTGAAAGCTGTGGTGCCTCACTGGAAGTCCCGAATCTGAATATAATTGACTCGGGAGGTTTGTCTAGTTTATTTTTCTTCCTGCCCCAGCTTCTTACAGTCACCCCCTGGCAGAGCAAAGGAGAAGAGCAAAGAGTAATGGGCTCTTCCCTCGTGCTGTGGCTGGGTCCGCTCCTCATTCTCTCTCTCCCTGCTAGACATAAAGTCATTAGGGCAGTATGTGATGTGGGGTTGGAGCTTGTCCAGCTCACACCGAGGACTTCCTCGTACCCCTGCACCCACTTCTTTGAACAGTTAATATCCACATTTGTGTGACTCAGGTAGGGTTGCATCTAGGAGAATATGTGCTGTATTAGGTAGTGTTAACGGTAGTGGCACTTTCTCCTATTACCTCTGCTCCCTAAAAGAGTTTGGAGGTGGGAGAGCAAAGCTGCTTGCATTGTATTTCCATGCAGCCATAGACACCAGGGATCCAGAGAGAACATCTAGTTTGTGCTCAGCTCAGTAGCTCCTCCTAGCAGAAAATCTTCACTCTCAGAGGTGTATTGTTTTCAGAGTTCTTTTAAGAAGGTGGAAAAAATGTTTTGCGAAACAATAGGAAGTGGAGAGTGTCGTGAAAACACACTCCAACTGAGTTTTGGCAGCAGCAACAGAAAGCTTAAGAGAATCTTGTCCAACTCTTCATGGCTTTCAAAATGAACATCGCGATGCTGTAAGTCAAATAACGTTGTCCAACCCTTTTCATCCTGTTTGTAATTCCACTAGGGACATCATTACAGTAACCAGCTGCTCTGGGATTCGCTAATGAAAACTTTATTTCTGAATAGCATAATTAAAGCTTCATATTCAATTGTCAAACAGCTCTGTCTCTGCTCAGTGCATGGATGTGATTAGCCACAGCAAACCATTCTGCAGCTTAAACACACAATTGCATCTAGTATAAAAATGATTAATTAGGCGACGTGCTGTTTGGGAAGTTTACAAGCAGATCAATGAATAATGTTTAAGTGAAAATTTTATAGAGACGTTACGGGCACTGCAGGTTGTGTGAAAGCCTTGTTGACGGCTTACGAATGCATGTGTTCATGTCCCATAAAGAAAGTCTACATCATGAAGACAGGTTCAGCGTTATACACGGGAAAGGAAAGCCTGAGGTTTTGGGAGCTTTTGCTGTATAAATGTTTTTGACAGAAAATCGTTTATTTTCCCCCTCTCAAAATAAATTTCAATGGATAGTTTCTACTTTGAGCAGTATTTCCCCAATACTGTTAAAAATGTCTCTTCTTTTCTTCTTTTATTTTCCTTTTCTTTTCTGTTCAGAATGAGGGAACAAAAGAGAAAGATTGTGTATGTCTGGGAAAAATACCAGTAAACTGGAAAAATTTCACTCTCAGTAATCGAGGTGTTAAGAGAAACAACCATTCAATTCAAATGAAGTGCCCTCCGCCCTTAGTTTTCATTACATTTTTTGCATATGTGAGAAGTGAGTAGTTATATTTTGGTGTTGTTACAAGTAATTTTATTACATAAATCCTAAACTACTCCAGCCTGTGTTGAAATGTATGTGTCCTGTGCTCATAGTCCTTGTGGGTTACTGACTTCTGACATCAGAGGCGAGTCAGGGCTTTGAACTGAATCTTACAGGCTAACTATCATCTTGCACTGTTCTGTAAAGCAGTTTTGGATATTTCTTTATAAGAAGTGTTGATGCCTTTAATTCAATAGAGAACTCCGTTGCGGTGTAGGAGTATCATAGTGAAGCTGTTCTCGAGATGTCTTTGTCACCCTTCATTTCTGGTTCCCATCAGAGGATCACTTGCAGCAGGAGCCACTCCTTCAGCTCTGGTCATGGAGATTGTTGGGTTGATGTTGGGTTTCCTGAGCTTTTTCCTATGGAAAGCTCAGAAAGGACCTAGTATGGAGGTGTAAATAAGTTCTCAAAGAGACATTAATTCTGTCTTGCTGTATGCGACCCACAGATGGCCATAGGTGGAGACTTTTACTCCTGAGTCATCTTTTTACATTTACAGTTGCAGTCTTTCTCTGAAGTTACTTCTAATACATCTTTCTCCTGGTTTGCAGCCTTTAGGGTGAAGACAAATAAATAAATGCGAGCAAGCGCACTTCTATCCTGTACCGTATGTTGCCAAAAATAGTAGTCAGATGGAAAAGATTTTTCCAGAAGTCTTCTGCTGCATAATCTGTTTCAAATAAAGATAATAAAATAAACAACTGTTTATAAAGAGAATGTGAACGAGCAGGGCTCCCCTGCTGCCTGTTGTGAGGGCGCTCTGTGGAGGCGTTTTCTGCAAGAATTCCTGATCTGGCATACAAAGTTCTGCTTTTTATCTCCAAACCCCCCACTCTGAAACACTAGAGGCAGATTTCAGGAAACCTATGTTAAATATAGCACCCCAGGAAACTCTCAAACTCTGGTGTGAACAGAGTTTTGGGGTTCAGGCCCCTGGGTCCTCATCTCCATCAAAAGCAGGCAAGAGACTCCAGTGGTCCCTGCCTGTCTGTTTGGCTCAGCAGTGGGAAATAAGTTGCATGAACTAGGAGACTTATCAGCTGGCACTGCTAAAGGGGACTGCAGAATGAAACATGCTCTGTGTAAATAGGGATCGAGCCAGAGAGGTGTCATTTTGATGGAGCTGCTGCTCAGTTCCCCTTTAGCATGAATGTTCACAAGCTCCTGGAGATGTGAGTATGGCCATTTTCCAGAGCTCTTTATTTCCCCTCCAGCAATGCTGTGGAAGTCTTTGAGAATCAGCTCTGTTTGGAGATTTCCAACTCATCTTGCACTTAGAGTGGTGGCCAGAAATCCTTTCAGAGCAGCCTTTCACGCCATAATATGTTTAAGAAAGTCTGCCTCTGATCCTGGCCAGATAGTTTGAAATACAGAAGAGCAACAAATGAACAAGAGCCAGGGAATGTGGGAAAGGAAAAAGTGACCCAAACTTGGCATTAGTTTTTCTTTCTTCGGTTATTTCTTTTTTTTCTGGGAAGATTTGATTCGAATTTTGGCCTTTGCTTTGGATTGATTCTCTTATTAGAAAGAAAAAAAAAGCTAAAATCCAAACCTAAAATACACAGAGAAATAGATTTCCCGTTACAGGAAAAGAGGAGTGGACCTACATGGCAAGCATGGGGGAGAAGATTGCCAGAGGTGGAAATTTTCTGGGATCTGTGAGTTGAGTTCAGCTGATTACGAGTGAGAGGGGTTAGATGTGAATATTGGATCCTCCTCTAATTTGATTCTTATGGCAGTGATTATATTTATATACAGCCTGCAGACTACAACCAAGTGTGGTGTCTCCAGGGATGGCACAGCCACACGCAAAAGTGTTCCTGCCCTAAATTGTCTGTAGTCTAAGCCAACAACAACTGAGAAGGGAAATGGAAGAAGAGAAAAAGGGGTGGTCACCAGGAAAGTTTGGATGTGAGGTTTTGATTCAGGGTCCCCTCCTGCTGGAGAATCTGCCTCGATCTCTGCAAATCTCATCCCTTTTTCACTTTTCCCTTGGCTCAGTTGCCTCAGTGCTGATCCTGATGGCTGGTTTCCAGCCTCCAAGTTCTTGCTAATTTTTGGGGTGGCCAGCTCTTGATGGCACCCTAGAACGTTGCGGGCTGGGGACGGTGAAGGAGTAGAGGGACAGGCGATGGTCTTTCCCCCTGGAAACCCACAACGTGGGCCCCTTGCCTGGATGCGGGCCTGAAAATGTGAATCTCTCTATAAACTTGGGTTATCCAGTTTATAGTACAATTCCCTGGCGAAGTATCTTTCTATGGGCTTTATTTTCCCCTCTGTTTATCACAACCTTTTCATTATTCATTGTATAGCTCTGTTTTATTAGTGTAAGTTTACATGTTATGGGCAGCGTAAGAATATATCATTCATATATGGATGAAGCATATAAAAAGGGCTGATGTTAGTTTAGAGTAATTAAAAAATTACTGCCTGAACTCACTGATTTGGTCAGACCAGTATTTGCAGCTTGTGCCTATTACTGGAGTCCTTTAAATTCTTAATTTTGAAATTAAAATAGGATTTGTTCTCTCTCCTCCCTCCCAGTCCTCCCACCGGCACGCGCTGTGTGCTCCTAAACGTTTTATTTATCTGCAGAGTGGCTCTGCAAACTGGTTCCCATCTCACCTGTCCACTTTAATTGCAGCCAAGGTTTCCTTTTAGGAATGAGGAGGGGAGGCAGGCTCGGCTTTTCTTTTCTCATCCAGCCATTTCTGGGCTTTATTTAATTTTTGACTGTTTTATTTCAACGTTCATAAACTTGGAGCCTGAGCCGGGCTTAAGAGTGCACCGGGAAAGCGTTAAAAACCCTTGTCTCAAACAAGCCTGAGAAGAATATGTTGATGCCAGGGCAATGTGTGTTTGATAAACATACGGATTTAAAGGCAGATAGGAGCAAGGAGGCTCTTCGCCTGCATATAGCTGTATTATTTATGGATGACTTTGCTGTGCAGTGAGAACCAGGTTCTGGTTAGCTCTCTCTTTGGGTGGTCCGTGAGAGATTCTGAGTAGCCTTCAGTAGCCTTCAGGCATAATTGCCAGGCATGCTCTTGTATCTGAGATAGCTTAATAAAGCATTACATATCTTACTGCTTCTATATTTTATTACCTAACCCAGTGCATGCGGTCAGCGGGTAATTAAATTCAGCTGTGTTTTTACTCTGTTTTAAGGTTGAAGTATGAATTTCTCCGTGAATTCTTTGAAACGGACTAATACGATGCATGCATGATAAAGGCAAGGCTAATCAGAGCCAGACTGTTAGTGCAATATAGGGTTGCCCCAGGTGTAATTTATTTTCATATTATTGGTGGTTTTACTGTTGAACATATTAGAAGACGAAGAAGAAATAATAATTCTTTTCCGTGTATGGCCAGAAAGCTACAGGCTGGGTTGAGAAGCTGGGTTTTCTTTTCATTTCTATTTTATGCCACGTTTCAGCTCAATCACTTGTGCTCCATACTGAAGTCGATTTCAATTAACCTATTCCTTCATTAACTCACTCTCTAAGTGCATGAGGATATTGCTAGATTGCTTGGTGCCATTATGAAAAGGATTGTGGTGCAGCCTTTATTAAAAGCAATGTCCACAGTAAAACTCCTGCTGGGAAAAACTTAAATCTTTTTCTGGGATTTGACCAGCTGGGGCTGGAGTGGCCGCATGGGCTGCAGGGGGGTGGAGTATTTTCACTGGGGTTGAGAGTGGGTTGAGAGATGGGGGTGGCTGTGGGGTGGGAAAGGGGCAGTTGATCCCTGTCTTCTGCCTCACACAGGTGAGTTTGGTCAAGGCGATTTGTGTTTGGGACTCTGTGGTGGGTCACATCAGGAGCAAGGGTTGACTAGCTGAAAGGGAGAGGTAATGAAATCATGAACGCAGGACCCAGCCCTGCTGCTGTCAGAGGATCACCTGTGGGACTCATTGCAGGAGGGAAAGTGGGCTTTTGCACAGATCTCTGCGAATAACTAGAATTACTATGAAGCTGGTGAATTTTTTCCCCTCAGTCAAACCTATTTTACAAAAGATATTCCCTCTGCCTTCAAAACCGGACTTGCTTATCTTCTTACACTGCCAAAAGTGCAATTTTGCTGCTGATGCTGCATACCAATTGTCAGTGCCAGAAAATTTTTTCATGAGCAGCAAAACCAGTGGGACTTAAAGTCCTAGAGGCTGGTGCCCCAGAGCCAGTGCCCGAGAGGCATCTCTGGTGCCTGCTGGGGGCAGAGTCTTAACCTCGCAGGGGCCCTCTCTTTCTGCAAAGCAGACTTTCAGAAAACTTACAGGAACTTAAGATGAGATTCATCTCTGAACTGAGTAGATTACAAGAAAAATATGTCTGTGGATCTAGTCAGCACCTTCTTTCTTGGTGGGGAGAGATGGACGCTTTCAGGATGCAACTCATCTCAGTTCAGCATTTTTTTAAAACACACCCAATAATGTCTGTTTATGTTAACTGATTAAAAACAGTTGCGAAGAAGACATCACAGTCCTGATAGACCTTTACGGTGTCCTTCCCTGGGTAAAGACATATTTGAGATAGGCCGCTGGATCGATGTCCACTGGAGATGGTCCCATGCATGCTTGTATGGCCATATAGACCTCATGAGGAAGGCTCTAAAATCCTTTGACTTTCGAGGTGGAGGTCTCATCACTCATGACCAAACATGGCAAAGCTGTGGCAAATTCTCCAGGTAAAGTTCTGCAAGTGACTGCAATGTTGCCTTTGTTGGAACCTGCCTTATGGGCCAATGCATTAGATTAAACCCTCCATTTCAGAAGTCCTGTTGCAGAACAGAAGGGAACCATCCTGCAGGTATATGGTCCCACACAAACCGCTTCCAGGGCATTTCTTGTACATTGTCCTTTCAGACTGGTAGCTCTTGACCCCGGTCAGGGGCAGGAGGCTGGGCAAAGGATGGGCACATGCAGCTGCTTGGTGAATGTGCCCTTGCAACTGCCATGATCACCTGGGCAAATCTCTGCAGGCTGTAATCCAGCATTGCCCAGGTGATGCCCAGCAACAGCAGAGAGCCTGGCTTAGCACACGTGAACTCAGGTTGTTGACTCCTGCTTCAGGTTCCCCAGCTGTGAAACAGTGAAAGAAATGTCCCCTCTCTCATGGTTGACTTTTGCCTCTGAATTAATATTTGCAAAATACTTAGAGCTTCCTAGCTGATGGCGCTGCAAACCACACAGCTTGACTCTGCTGTCACCGACTGCAAAGAGCCGTGCTGGGCTTGGGATGTAGTCCTATAGAAGTAAGATGATTTTATTGTTCTAGGAACGATAGGGTGGTCTGGCTGCTAAATTACAGCACTCCCTGGGCTGGGTCAGTGCTTTCCCTGCCTGTTTGGGGTCAGGATTTGGCCCTTTCTGGTTTCATGTTTTCCTACTGAACTCGTGAACCTGTATCGAATGTCGAAGCAACAAGAACTTGATGGTGATGCTCTGCCAGTGAGAAAGGGCTTCACAAAAACCAGAGCTCTCCTTTCCCTGAACTCAATCCCTTTCTCCCCCTTTCCTCACTCTCTCTCCTGTACCATCTCTGTTGCCCCAGTAGAAAACCACCCCCTGAAGCTGGTGAGCCCAAGTACTGCCTGAGATTCAGGAAAACTCGATAGTGTGCAGATGCTGTTCTTTCTCTCGGCAATATTTACTTTTCAAATGGATCTTAAGTAAGTGTGAGGCCAGGAGATGCTGGAGCATTGCTTGACGTGATGAAACGGCCATCGCCTACTCCAGCTGGAGGTGGGAAGCCCTTCCCTGACTTTTCTCACCCTCCTTGGCTTTGCCTGGGGAGCGGGTGGAGCTGGACCAGCCCCCCTATTCCCTGACCCCTGACTCACTCTGTGACCTGGGTGTGGAGGGGAAAAAAAGGCTGTTTCTCTCCTCCACCCCCCTCCCCAAACACAGTCTAGGACTATTCAGGCATTGTAATATTGGGATTAATTTTGCTCCATCTCCTCTTTAGCCTGCGTCCCACAGCCAGTGCGGCGGGCATGGAAATGCTTGCCCACCGCTGGAGTGGGCAGTGAGGGATGCCCTCTCCTCCCAGGAGGACGGCAGGGGATGCACTCAGAGGGCCGGGGAGCCGAAGGGCTGTCTGAGTCCCTGTGATTCCCAGGCATGGCTCTGGGGACACACGCAGCCTTCGCCGTGCAAAGGCACGCCCCGGGGCCCTGGCGGGCTCTTGAGGGATTTGAGGTTTTCTCCAAGCCCATCTCTGATGTAGAGATCTGACTTGAACACATACGGCAAGCTAATCGCATGCATCTGTGCCTTTTAAAAACGCGGTCGCCTGCTGATTGGGTTTAATACTTTATCTTATTCCTGCTAATCCGTTTTCCAATCTGGTTCCCATTTGGAGACAAATTCCCCCAAACCCCAGCCACTGGTGGGATGGATGTGTGGCAGCAGGGGTAAGGGGAGAGAGAGAACGGAGCAGTGATTTCTGTGGGGCAGTTACAGGCCAAGGAGAGGACATGCAACTCCCTTAGATGCCGGATAACAAAACCCCACCCTGGCTTGTGCCACAAATGTTTAACAGCCTCATAACTGGCTCTGCTTGGGATCCCACCTCCCGCAGGCTGCTATTGCCATGAAAACGTGACAGCAGCACACTGCCAAGCATCCGAGGAATAACGGCCTGAGGGTTTTATTGCATGGAAAGATTCCCTTCAAACACACCACGATGCTGGCCCGGTGGTCCAGCAGTAGCGTAACAACCTGGGTTGCTTTGAATTTCGTGGCTGGTGTTGGCTGGAAGGTGGTGGCACCTGGGAGTCTGCTGTAGGGCTGGTGAGTCCCCCGCAGCTGTGCTGGCCCCTCGGCTGCAGCCAGCGCTTCCCAGCCAGGGAAACACGTCCTGGATGCATGAACTGTCCTTCTTCCTCCTACTGTCTCCCCTTGCCCAAGCCTCTAGTGTTTTTGTGCTCAGAAACTGCCAACAAGGGGGAAAATGCACACCGGTGCTGTGCATTGCCTGGAGCTCTTCTCCTCTGCTAAGGGAGAGAGGGGAGATCTGCAGAACAGGGGATGGGGAAACCCTTGCCCTGCCACCTCTCTGATTTTTGGGAAATCATGAACTGCTGCACCTCTGTTTCCTCATCATTTCCTCTTGGTTATCCTCCATTCCACCTCAAATCTTCCCCATATTTCTGCAGAGTTTGTTTCTCCTCTATTGCAAGTTGTCTTCTTCCTGGGATGTGGAGATGGGGCAGAAGCCCCTGCAATGTTCTTCTGCTGTGGAACATTTTTCAGGCCTCACAGGGCTGGTTTTCCCTCAGGAAAATCACGTCGTTAATGTGACTGACTTAGCACTGGCCAAAATCTGGGAGAAGACCAGGTATGCTTTAGCATGAGGTCATCATGAGCCCCCCATGCCTACAGATCTTCAGCCTGTCTTGCTACCTTGATCAAAACTCTGATTTTTCTGTCTTTTAACCCAGGCGTGTAACCTTCAGGACAGTTTTCTAGTAAAGATCAACCCCAACAAACACTCTAGCAAAAGACCCAACCAACAAATAAATGCCTTCCAATTTCTGGGTAGTAAAATTCAGCAGCAAATTTTAGATCCACTTTAAAAAAATATTAATCAAGTTCTGTAAACAAGGAGTCAATGCTTGGTTTCATGTCGGTTTGGGACCTCTGTTTCCCTAGGTGTATGCATTAGCCCTGGTTGCTTGCTGAGTGTTCGAGACATGGGCTCTGTTCTCTCAGGTCCCCTTCCTCCTGGACACCCAGCCCTTCCCAACTCCCCTAACAATCCATGGGGCAGGAAGAAGATTTTTTTACCCTGAAAAATACACCCCTCTGAAAATACCTTGCAATTTGCTGAAAGGTTCAAGAGTTACAGGTGGAAAGTAACAGGCGAGGTACAAAAGGCAAATGTGAGAAATGGCTGATTTATTCTGCTGTGATAAAGGTCTAGAAGATGTGACTCCTGTTCCTAGATTTATCACTGGTTTTCTCAATGGCCTTGAACAAGCCATTTCACTTCCTTCTGACTCTGCTTCTCCTGCTCTTTGGCCCTGAGGTTTATTATCTCTCCACAGTGAGTGGGCTCTGCCTTGGGCTTACGACGCAGGATCTGCTCCTACAGCCCCAGGCACTGGTTTGTGTGCCGCTGTGACCTACGTGTTGGCACAGCACCTTGCTTTGCAGAGAGCTGGGATCCTCGGGGGCTGGGTAGTAAGTAATGGATTTTACAAAAAATGCAGAAACATAGCTAGAATGAGAAAATTAATGGAAATAACTGTTTCTAAGCTCTCAGAGGGCTAACAGAGAAACTAGCAAGCTTATATTTTTTTATTGATCCTGCAACATTAGCAAATCGTGGTATGGAAGGACAAAGAGTTTGAAAGAACTGTGCGTTTTTAATCTGTTTCCAAGCATGTGTGTGTGTGCGCATGCATAAAACCCACAGTGGGTTTTATAGGCCGGCCAAAAGGCACAGGAGTGAAACAGCACATGATGCAGCCGTCGAAAGAACCCGTCACCCAGCCCAGGAAAAAATTATAACTGTAGCTCTAACCATTTTTTATCGTTTCCATCTCTATTGACTGACATGTATTTTCTTCCTTCCCTGACCCAGAACACCAGGACTATGAAACTACTGAAATGTTTGCACAATCTTGAAGCATTTATTTAAAAGTTGCTTTTCCCTGAAGGGTAGGTACTACAGCCAGATTCAAAGTCAGATCAAAAAACCCAAACAAATACTATCTTTACAAGCCCTTCGTATCGGTATGCACCAAAGGACCTATCAGCTTCCTTTTCCTTTTGGCATGCTGACAGCAGCCCAGCGCCTCAGGCAGAGCGCTGGAGTACGTGTTTACAACCCTTTCAAATTCACAGGCCAAACAGGAAAAGAAGGAAAATGTCAAAAATTACAAATAAAACAGTTGATCTTCAAAAGCAACGAGGCCTGCAAATGAATAATTTTTAGGCATGCTGTATCAGATTTCTTAAATATTTGTCACAGCTTTGAGTTGCCTAGTGCAGTGTTTGTTAACCTTAGAACTTGTCTTAAGTACTCTCACGGATAAATTTATTTATTCTGAAAACTCCTAGTGTCTTTAAAACAGTATTCAGAGGAGTTTTCCCTCCTTTTTTTACTTTTTTTAATACTGCTGCAGAGGTTTCTTACCCATGTGCTCAATATACTGCAACTTTGCTTCAGCATAGAGCAGAAGTGATGATACAGATAGTGAGAAGAAAAAGAAAAAAAAAAAAAGAATGGGAAAGCAAGAGTTGGAAAAATGATGGGATTTGCCTATGTCTTGGGTTTTTGGCATGGGCCCTCCGTCATGTGATGCTGCCTTTGGGTTATGGGTACATCACTGCCTCGGATGGTTTGCTTTTCTAAACCTTTCTGGCCTTCATGGAGATCTTGTCTGAGAAACTGAGGCACAGAAGGGTTTGCAGCGGGAATGGTCTTGTGAATGTTTAGAGACTTCTTAACTGTGGGCATCTGGTCCTGGTTAGTCTAGATTTCCCCTGTAGTCAGTGGGGAGAGACTACACCTCTGCAGGGTGATCCTTCTTATCCTAAGACAAGTACCAAGGTTGCTGCAAGGGATGTGTTTCTCTCCACTGGCTATTGTGAGGTCCAGAATGCCTAGTCTGGATTAGACACCTCTGTTTCGGATGGCTGGAGTTGGTTGAGATGAATTCCACTTTCTCCACTGTCTTGGGAAAAATGATGGAAAGCAGATGGATGTGAGCCCGAGCGCTTGGTCAGGTACCACTCCTCCGAAGGCAGTGCGTGTGGAAAGTGATTTGGGATTTACCCCAGACTCCCTGAAGACTGTTTACAGAGATGAGTCTACAATTTGGCAATCTGCTCTGAGGGAAGGAAAGCACTGATGCTTTCTGCATGGCCCAGGCAGGCAGATGTGATTTGAACAAACCACTCTAACTCCACACATCTTTGTCATTTTGAAGGGAGATAGAAACATTTTCAGCCTCCACAGCCTATCAGATATGGTTTGGTAAATCAGCATAGTTTATTTACCCAAGAAAAAGTAGAAAGACGTTGAAAGCAGAGTACAACTAGTACCTGTCAGAATAGCTTGCCTGGGGAAGAGATGGAGTGGTCGTCACTGGAGGTCTTCAAGAATCAGGAATGAAACCAGATTTTTTCCTGCTTTTTTTGCGATGAGATTTATCCTAAACCAGCTTCCCATTTACGTGCTGTGGATCTGCAGATCTCAGTGTACCCTACAGATGACAATTTCTGGTCCAGGTAAAGGATGCAATTCCAGCTAGGTATCAACATGTCATCTGCTACTGCGGTGCCGCTGCTCTGGCCTAGCCCAGCCGTCAGCCTATCTGCATTAGCCAGCATGGTATTGATTAAGAAACCCTGACCGTGATGCACAGAGTAAAAAGAGATGTATTGAAAGCTGCTATTTTGGCAATACTCACAAGTTTTTGTGTTTTGTTGAGAAAAGCAATTCAACGTGAATAATCTTTTCCTGTAAATGCGTAGAAAACCTTTAATCAAATACAAATTAGTTCTAGGCATGAGAAATAAACGTTTGATGAAAACATATCTTAGTCATGGCACATAAATAGCTCTTCACAGTCAATATATAATCTTGCATCATTATGAAAGGAAGTGATCATTAAAAATATAATTTGGAGAGCAATATTTTACCTCCTAGTTGTCACAAGACCCCCCTTTCTGCACACAGTTCTGGACAGGGTTAATCCCCAAATGACTTACACCATTGTAAATCAGGAGTAACAAACTCTGACTTTAGGCAAAGGCTCTTGGTGTAAATCACAGGAGGATTTAATCCCGTTGCCTGAGAAAAAAATGAAAATGTCTTAGGAAAATACAACTGCTTTGGCACTGCAGAGAGAAAAAAAATGCAAAATACTTTAAACTTCCAAAGTAATATTTCTTTTCAGCTTCACCTGTGCTTTTAGTCCTCTAAATCAGTAAGCTGTTATAAAGGAAAATTATATGTTCCAATCTACTGATGAATTGTGTAGTGAGATTTTGCATTAGTAACCATGAGTATTTACACTTTCCTAAGATTAAAGGCAGTTTTCCAAAGCTGTGTCTGCTTATTAATTAGTGTCTGATGAAGACAGATTGCAGACAGAAATCGTGGTAAGAAAACGGAGCTAACCTTTAAGACTAAATTAATCTCAGGTTTAATGGGTTTTAGTATGATTTAAGGGTTTTGTACATTTTCTGGTAAATTTCCAATAGAAATGAAAGTGGGTACAAGCACAAAAAAGAAGGCTGAATAAACACGGTAAGAGCAGATCTGTAAGAACTGCAGATCAACCATAATTTGCTAGAAAGGGCTTGTAAATCTTTGCAAGTGCACAAAGAGGTGAGGGGTTTTGGGGGACCAGATCCTCAGCCAGCATCACCTGGAGAGGGTCTGTGGCACCCGTGGAGTGGTCCCAGCCAGTACCAGTACGGACCAAGCTCTCTCACTGCAATTCTCCTGAAGAAAATGGGAACAGGACCAAGGCTGAATGTCTTAGGGGTATCCTCAGGGATATCTTCATAATGGGAAGCTTCTTTGTAGCCATTAATCTCATTTTGGGGGTGGTGCTCCCTTACCCCTTGGAGATGTACCTGAAACAATTGGGTCGGTCTCCTGGGGCTGGGAGAAAAAGAAAGCGGAGTTAAGAGAAATGTGACCCCACTACTGTATCTTAAGCAGTGTCTGTGAATTTTTTTTAGAGATCTCCTAAGGTTAGCAGCTGGTTTGTTTTCTGGCATTTAGTTTTTGCATTGTGCTGTCTGGTGTCATATGACGTTAAAAGCAATGACAACAAAGCATGACAGAGAGTTGGCTTGGGGGGAAACCTAGTCTTGTACAACTAGTTAATGTGTTTCCATAAATCTGCTAATCTACTTCAGTGTGCTTTGAACATAATCTGGGCCTAGTGAAATGCAGTTAATTATATATTCATTTTAATTGTAAACCAAGTTTCAGAATGCTTGTATTGTTACGTAAGTGCTTATAATTCTCCTATTTCTATCATATTTCCCTGGCACCTCATTTGAATTTACATGAATCTGAGGTCATAACTGGGGTGGAAGTTCTGCTTTTGGTTAGCTCTGGAGCACAGATCAGCTATCATGAGTTTAATGAAAACGGTGTCATTTTAGTGGCTTGCTAAAAAAAAAGCCTAGAAAAGCAATGCCACGTTTGGTGACAGTTCCCTTCTGTCAACGCAGGACTGCTGTGTCATAACACGCCATGGAGCAATCATCACCAGAGATAAGCATGCTCACTACCCTAAATCCACGTGATTTCATGGGTGTGTATGAAACTGCTTTCCTTTACGCTTCTTAAGGATCTGGCCCACCAGAGGTGGGTGGCTGGGCTTTGCTTTGAGATGCAAGAAAAAATGGTGGTATTGCAATGAGGAATGAGGTTAGAAAAGTGCACCAGCTTTGGGGTATGCAGCTTTACGAGCCCATTTACACTTACGTTTTTGACACTCTTCTAGTTCCATCAACATCGTTTCTTTCTGATTTATGGTGAGGTCGATCTAAGCTCTGTATCTGGAGAGTGGGTAAAGTCCACTCCAGATGTCCCCACAGGTGACGGCTGGAAGCCTGATTTTCAGTCCTTGCTTTCCCAGCCTCTGGCACCTCCAGCGATTGTGCAGATGGCACAAACTGCAACTAAAGACTCCAGATAGCAAGCTGTTTCCAGGCCTGGAAACACACTAAAAGGCAAACAACTCTGGTCTTTTCCTTCACCTTGATTGATTTGATGTTTCTGCCAGAGGAAAAAAAAAAAAGATTTTTTCATTCATTAAAATAGAATCTTCTTTGAATTATTTTAGAGTTCTGAGGCAACAAACAGCAAGACAAAGATCACAGCTGCAGACTTTTATACCATCAGAATCATTAGTCATTGTCTTTAAGCTTTGTATAAATAAATGATCGATGCCTCAAAACAAGACCCTTGAAGGTGTTTTTATAAGGCCACAAATCTGTCAAGCAGACTTATTAGATGTGAGGGGAATGATTATTTGTACAAAGCGAAATGAACATGTGCAATAATATTGTAAAATGTTTATTAGTCTAGAGTGTGCTGAATTTTCCTAAAATATATCAGGTTCTCAGTTTGCATTTAATGTAGTGTTAGGTATGACGCTATATCCTTCCTAGGTTATTTTCAGTTAGCGTTATGCATTTCGCAGAGTAAATCATGGGTTTGTGTCCTTTATAACACGGGTATTATCGAATGTGAGGCAGTGCTACCTGTCTAGAAAGCCAGTGTGAAAGAAAGTACGGATTGATCCTTGGTTCAAAGGACGGTTGATTGTATTGTGTCAGTTGCGCAAATCTTCGAAGAAGAAGCAGGATGTGAATCTCTGGGAACACCTGCGCATCTCTGCTCTTCAGTGCTTGTCAATGCACCCTGTGCACCAAGGTACGAGCCCCCTTGCCAGTAACTCAGTTCACGTAAGTCTCTAGCATCAGATATTACATTTCCAGCCAAAAAACTGCCCAGAGTGATGGTTTTGGGGTGAGCACAGCTGTAAAGCAGTGTTTAGTCACACACCTCTCCTCTGAGTGGCCTCCTTTGTGCTCGCGCTCTACCACCAAGGCTCGCTCTATTAGGAGGGTGAGCGCAGCAATGCAATGGTTTTGTTCAACCTGTTCCCCACTAACCTATGACCCCTCTTCCTCATTGATGACAGGGTGCCTGCATGGTTTGTGGAGGTTTGGAATTAACCTCTGAGAACCTGAACTTAGATATTCTGTGATGCTCTGAGACACTTTGCATGCTCCATCCAAGCTAGAAGTCTAGTGGAGGGACTGAACATGGAGCCTCAGGGGTCTGTTGGACCCTTTCTTAGAACTGGTAAATTTTCCTGGGTTTTATTCTGTGCCCTCCTCTGTCAGGATATTGCTGCAACAGTTGAGTGTTTCCTTGGTTCAGTGCTGTGCGCCCTGACTCCTTTAGGTGTTTAAAGGCACATGTTGGGGGTGGCAAGTAAAGTCGTGTTAGATCTATGCAGATCCATCTTGTCTTCTCTTCAGACATATACCTAGTTCATGGTCTTCAACTCAGCAGGACCTTTCAGTCCTTCAGGAAGGACCTTTAGGGAGTCTCTGCTAGCAGACAATCTGAAATAAAGCTGCCCACATTAACGGCACACAGCTACCTCCAGACTTGGGTTTTCCTGTGGTATGGCAGCCCTTCTGCAGACCAGCACTGTCCTGGTGGAACTAGCTTTCAAGATGATTGATGTCTGCACTAACTACTGTTATCTTCCCTTATAGTTCCCTGTGCAGTGATACAGCTCAGAGGTGCTATTGCTTGTGGAAAACTTTACATGAAGATCTAGCATAGGTTTTATCCTTTTAATTTTTTTGAGGCACAGGATTTTGAAACAGCATGTCTCGAAAATGCCTTAGAGAACTCCATGGAAGGTATCCACTTTGATGAGCTCATATTCTTACATAAAATGTAATGCGTTTCAGGTAATTGTCACCAGGTTACGCTTCAGCTCTCCCAGTTCAAAGAACTGGTTGAATTTAACAAAGGAATTAAGGGATCACACCTAGGGAATAAAGCTTGCTGTGAAACATTTTCTGTGAAAGCCAGAACCAGGTGAAAATCACTTAGTTTCAGGTTTCATTACAAATTTGAAAACCATATCTCAGGTTCACTGAAAGGTTGGTTAAGGGTCATGCTGCAGGGCCTGGTTTGGAATGAATGTGGCTGATTTATGTCGTTTGCAGCAAAACTGGGTATCGTTCATTGCTTTGACCCGGGTTCAGGGGTCTGCTCCTCTAAGCTCTCCTTGTATGTTGAAGTCAACGGGAATTCCCTCCACAGAGACCTTGAAGGATCCATCTCTATGAGGAACTCAGGTTTTTGATTGCTTTAAATGCTGGCTTTATTCCAATCCCTCACCACCTTCTCTGGTGTAAGTTAGCCTGATTCCATGTTAGCCAGCCTAACTGCTATGTTGCCCCCAGGTGAGGTTCCAACCTGATTTGGAGAACCCAGGAGTCAATCTAATAAGAAGTTTGCACAAATCTTTCCCTGCTGAAATCACAAACTCCCACACAGACCTGCTAGAGGGTCCCATTGCCATTTTGCAGGCAGCCAAACCCGCAGGTTAAAAGCTAGACCAGCATGCTATTGATTGAACATCAGTCACACCTTTGACTAATGACCATCTGGTTCCTCTTACCATTAAGAAGATCCATGCAACTCATGGGAAAGGTCTTGCAGACCTGGCTGTTGATACAGAAGGATCAGTCACTTCATCTCCCCTCCCTAGGGCTTCTGATCTTTCCCACTCGTGCTTCCAGGCTGTTCTCTACATCCATATTCTGGAAAGGCAGGCAAATGGAGATAAGAAGACTGAGTATCATCTTAAGACTTCTGACACTCCAGGAGCTTCCACTGGAACCTCATCACCAACTGGAACCTTTTTGTCTTGCTCTTTCCCAGTTATTAATCACTTGCAGATGCTCCCACAGCAACATTCCTGTGGGAGACTATCGACGTCAGCATGGATTCCTTTCAGCAGTGTTACCAGAGCAAGAAAAAAAGCTTCCCTGAAGTTCTGGAGAGGGTCTGATTAATCCCTCAAAAGCAAGAACATTTACTCATGTAGCAAACCTGGAAAGCTGCACTCGCAGTACAGCTTTGAGAAGTGGCTGCAGCAATGCTAAGCATTCATCTTGAAACCAGAGATTATGTTCACGGTGAACTTGGTGCCTGAGCTGGGATCTGTAAATGTTAAACTGGAAATTAACCTGGAAAGCTGCTGGGTTTGCCCCGCCAACAAGGAAAAGCTGAATTGCTTCCCCCGATTTCTGCTTTTACCTTCCTGGGAAAGCCTTTACTTCCCAAACCTGTGGTGTGGCCAAGGCAGGAAACAGTCCGAACCTTAACAGCATCGACTGGGATATCTCTGTGATCTCTTGGCTGGAAGGTACACCCCAAAGATCAGATTGTGACTAACATATTGTCAGTTTGATGGGATCTGTGGTGGGAGGCTCAAACAGACAAGCAAGTCTAGCGGTGGACTTCTTCTCTGGGGCTAGAGTGAACTCTGTAACATGCAGTCAACGGTCAATGCCACGGGGCTCAGCAATACCTTGGCTCCTGGTGGCTAGCTTGAGATAGCATTGTGCATTTGTGTTTTGGCCACTGGCAAATGTGAGACGATTCAGCTTATCTTAACCCTCCTTTTGGGTGGGTTAAATTAACCCAAATTACCTCATGTTTGCTGCAGGCTAGGAACACACACAGGCAGTTGCTGTGGTACTTCACATAATGTAAGATTGGTTATACTGGGTAATGCCAAAGGCCTCTCTAACCTCGTACTCTGCCGTTGATGATGGTCAACAGGGTATGCCAAGGAAAAACTACAACAACAGGACAAGCATCTGGTGATGTTTTTCCAGCATCACTCTTTTAACCTTCTGCATTTTATGGCTCAAAGACACTTCAGACAAAGGTGGTATTTTGTATTTAAGTTTTTTTTTTTTTCTGATGGATTTGGCTGATTGCTTTTTGAACCCACATATGTTGCATAGCATCCCAAGCAAGGCGTACCTTAGCTTCACCAGGTGCTGCGGGAAGAGCTATTTGCTTCATTTGTTCTCAGTCTGCTCCTTGCTGTTTTCTTCTCTGTTTCCCAAGCCTTGTGCTCGAGAGTAAACAACTCATCCCTACTCACTGTGGCCAGGGTCCCACCGATCTCTAGCACATCCCACCTCAGTCATCTCTTCCAATTTGAGAAGACCTTCTCTGTTGAATAATGCCCCATGCAGCATCCATTCAAGACCTCGGATCATTCTTGTCATGCTCATGGTTCAGATGTGGATGCATGCAAAGACCTTTTGAATCAGGGCTTTTTATTCAGATCTCTGTCCACTCATAACTATGAAGAACTAGTCACGTGAAAAAATAGAGCAGTAGACCTCTAACACCAGCAGAAAGGCTGGTTTCACGCTGATGCCCTCTCCATCCCTTCCTTTTCTCACGAGTCAAGGCATGGTCAGTAATGTTCCTTGTTACTGATCCCCTCTGCTCCCTCTGTATGTGAGTCCTGGGAATTAAGGATAGGGTGACAAAACAAGGTACCAAAAAGCTCTTAACAAGGGTAACAGAGGAAATAGGATCACTTGTTCTTTTGGAGAAGGTGATTGGATTTTGGCTCTTATCATAGATTATCCATGTTCATTTGCTTAAAAGTCTTGGACTATTTGGTTCTTCAAACTTTCAGGGTGGGGTGGAGAAGATGTTCAATATGTCTGTACCACATTATTAAGACACATCCAGCAGTAACCCGACACCCAGCCTCTGTGTGGCCTTTCTGTTTTACATGCTACGGACAAGTACATTTCTGTTTTAACAGTCGACTTCCTGTGAAATGGAAAGCTGGATTTTTATTGATCTTGTGCTGTTTCAAATCCACCTACTCTCAGCTGCATGGTGTTCGCTTGGAAAGCATCTGACGGGATGTTCCTGGAAAAACCTCACTCCGCGGAACAATACAATGGTTCTTTGTTTGCCATCTTCTTTCCAAGGCCAGTCAGACCTATTGAATGAACCTCAGATGTTTTGATTTGTTCTTTGGTGAAAGTTTATATGACTTAAGCTGTCTTTTTACTCTTCCCGCCTTCCCCTTTAGGTTTTTCCTAAAGAACAAAGCCCGTTGAATTAAAATGCTCTGTATTGGGATTTCAAACATTAATGAATGTTGTTTCAAAGTGTTATCTCATTTGGGGCCTGGAATGACTAAGGGCCACCATTCTTGTGCCAATAGAAGAGTCTGTGGCTTTGGGATTGTTTGCTATTTCTTTTAACAGATCGACGTTTTGAAAGGGTCATTTGTTTCCATACATTTCTTATTGTAAAAAGAAAAATAATGAACAGTTAGGAGGCCAACATAAAACAGCTGTATTATACGTGTGGGGGGATGCAATGTGTAGTCTAGCTATTGAAATAGTAGACTAAAGATTATTAAAAAAGTGCCCTTACTACTATTTTTTGAGACTAACAGGCATTGAAATTGTTTATTTTATGTAGGTAGGAAGCCAAATTCTTGGTAGTGCAACGCCTCTAGTTCTCTGAAATCACAGAGCTGAAGATGGCCTTCTGACACAGTGTATTAAAGATCTTCATCTAAATAGTATGTCCCTAGATAACAACCTTGGACTGAGCCTTTCAGACTTCCTCTAAAATCACAGCACAAAGGCTGTCTGTAAAAGCAGATGTTTGCAGTATTTGTATTTTCAGTGGCAACAAATATTACATTAAAAAAGGATTTTTTTTTTCATTAAACAGAAGAAGCTGTTGAGTAGCATTCATGGTAATGGGTGACTATGATCAAGTCAGGTTCTTTATTGATAATAAACCCTGGTCCCTGTGTCATTGAGAACAGTTTCTATAGGTACAAATGAGCTGGTATAAAGGAAGCCGGTATAATACATCAGGGCTGGGTGGGAGGTTACTTCATTTAACTTCCGCCTTCCTTTCTTTGAGTTCCTATTAAGCTAAATAATGGCAGTCTACAAAATGAAGGAGTGATTGAAGTGTGCCTGCAAACCAATTATATCATTCTGGACACGGTCTCCAGGACTCTTTGTATATGTACGTGTATGTGTGTCTTGTCTTTCTGGGCTGGGACTCTGACTCTCATGAAACTGCTGTTTTATGGACATTGTGAGAGCCTTTGGTTTTCAGAATTGTTGCTTTTATTCTTCCCTCCTCCTTAGTCACTGGTTACATTTTGTGTCACAAAAGGTTTTGTGAAGGGCTGTGGTCTGAGTATGGAATTTAGAACCTGAACTTGCATTTTTGTCCTCCAGGGAAATCCCTGTTAGCTCTGTCTAAAAAGGGGGAAAAAATTAAAAGAAAAAAAGGAGATGAAAAAAGACATTTTGACGGATGCGCGTAAAACAGATCTTACATTGATTACCTCTCTGGGAATGTCACTGGAGAAAGGAATATCTGGTGTCAGACCTGGGAGGGAAAACATGAAAAGATACTTCACATCCAAGCCAAGCACTGATTTCCTGCGCGACAGGGGGTGGGTGTGTGGGACCCACTTTTGTCAGGTCATGACACATGTAGTCCTTTCTTTGACGGCGACAAATAATAGAGGTAAAGTTCAAAAATCCATAGCAGATAATTTTGTATCAAGATGTCAGAGAAATAAATTTCCCACATACATTAGATTTCGCTTTACAGAAGACTGAAGGTTTATATCTTTTGTGTTTTGTACCTTTGCTGCATCATGGAGGAGTTTCCTATAAGTGCCATCAGGTCATCCCTTTTCATATCCATAGAATCATAGAAAGTTTTGGGTCGGAAGGGACCCCTAGAGGTCATCTAGTCCAACCCCCCGCAGCTAGCAGGGACACCGCTAACTAGATCAGGTTGCTCAGAGCCCTGTCCAACCTGGTCTTGAATGTTTCCAGGGATGGGGCCTCCACTACTTCTCTGGGCAACCCGTTCCAGTGTTTCACCACCCTCATTGTAAAGAATTTCTTCCTTATATCCAGACTAAACCTACCCTGTTTTAGTTTAAAAGCATTACCCCTCGTCCTGTCACTGCTGTCTCTACTAAAAAGATTGTCCCCATCCAGTGGGATATCCATATCCAGGGGGAGTCTTGGACCTGGTGATGTCATGGGAGTGAAAGTCCCGTGGGCTAGTGGAGTAAGGAGCCAAGAAACAAAGCATCTTGCAGACTTGCATGTTCATCAGCTGCCCTTCTCTTAAGGTATGATGGAAAAGAGTAAATGCAAAGCCAAGGTTTATTCTCCTTGCTCCTTGAATTCCCTCTCTGTTGGTCTAGGTGAGAAATTTAGGCTGGCTGTGCAAGTTTGAGGTGTATGAAGCTAGGGAAGATCAGACCCACACTAAATGACTTATAAACTTTCTTATCAGGTCTGTACATAGTTGTGATGAGGTTTAGATGAAAGCAGTATCTCTGGCCCTTCATGAAACATGACATAATCACAGGGTTACAACTTTTTAAACCATTTCTAGCCATCTAAATGCAAGCAATTTATATAACGGATTAAGTAAGACCGACAGGAGTGTGTCAATCATTAGAGGTTTAACATAATAAGACCAAACTGGGAGTAAACTATCCAAATAGGTGCACCATGACACCCATGATCAAATGTGATCAACTGCAAAAATTAGATGAGGCTACATAGCATGGAGCTTAGCTCCTTGCTTGCATTACATTGCCTCAACAACACTCTCGCATGAAATCCTGAGATTTTATGGGTATGTTGCTTCTTATGAAAAATCCACTTGGAAGTGTCTGCTAAGGATTAGCAGGTGATTAATAGATGTTTTAAAAAAGATTATAAATTGTTATGGAAGCCAACACATTGTGAAGAATCATGGCTTAGAGCTACCTTTTAGTAAGGGCTTTGTAATGATCTGTACCTCACAGTGCTCATGTTCAGCACCAATGACTACACCTACTAACAATCTCTTGGCTCCTTTTAAAAAGCTTGTAAGTGTAACCTTTGCAGGAAGTGAGATAGACGTGTCTGTGTATCTGTCTGTTTTATAATGGTAATATTGCTGTAGCTGTGATGATATAAAAATATATTAGAGTTAAAACCACTCCATTGTATTTTGTAATATTATATTATGGGAGTAGTGAGATTGTAGCTGAGATGAAGTGGGAACTTGCATTTAAACCTCTGTTTTGGTTCATTTAAAACTTGAGTTTTAAATGGTCCTTAGAGGCCACATTTTTCTCTAATATATATACTTTTTTATTAACATCTAAGATGATTCCATGTCCAGACGTTCCTTTGGGCACACGGAAGGTTAGGTCAATTTGCAGTCGTCTTGTCATTTGGGGGAAGTCTAGTGGCAACGGTAACTTTAGGGTGCTGAACATCCACTGTTTCAAAGTAGTTGCTGATAGGGTCCATAGATGCTGTCAGTCTGCTGAACTGGGATGCACAGATCTCTCTTCCTTTCTTAAATCTCCTTCCCCACTAACCGGTATTTTCCCTTTGTATGCATAAAGAAGCAATTTATATGCTCTACCTTTCAGTTTCTTTAATTAATACAAAAGCATTTTGTACTCATCAGCTGATCTGAACTTGGAAACACCATAAGATAGTAGAGAACTCCCACTACCAAAAAGGAAAAAGAATAAGAAAAAGTGTATTTTCTTTTTCTTTCATTTAACTCCAGAGCTTTGTTGTTAGTAGTAACAACTTTCAGCGAAATGTTCAGGTGTACGCATGCAACAAAGCATGTGCTAAAACTTACTCAGGAACTTATGCCCATGGAAGAGTTGCCAGAAATCTCCCCTATAAGAGCCTTGCTTTGATTGCCTCCAACTTTCCTAAACTTGCTCTTTTCAGCCTGAAGTTTTCCATGCTGATTATAATTGTCCTCCAAGAAAATTGTACCCAAATGGTACAATCATTTTGAGAGAGGAGGGACAGTGCTGCTCCATGGGGCATTACTGCTCCCTAGGGAGCACTCTCAACTGTTCTGTGCCTGTGAGAAGGTGGTAAGATTTCTGCAAGAGACCATGTGGAGTTGGCTAGGAAAAAGCCGCTGAAAAGAAAGAAAAAAAATCAAAGTTTACATGAGGTCAGTAGAAATTTGATAAATGGGGAATGTTTTTTGCCCTGTGTGGTGACATTTATGAAAATCAGTCCCCAAAGGGGGGATTATGAACGTCTTCCACGACCAATGTCCAAGCTGGACTTTTCCTGCAGTTACTCTACTTTTGGGCTTTGGGACTGACAGCAGAGGGTCTCCCTTGGGTGTTGGTTCTTCTACACCAGGCTGAGAAGGAAGTCAAAAAGGAGGCAGCCAGCCTTGTGTAGGAAGGGGACAGAAGCACAGGCGAGGAGGTGAAGGGGTGTCGGTTTAGGTGGTTCATTTCCCTTAGCATCTGCAGCCAGCTGCTTGGAGAAACAGACCTGTGGGCTTTTGCGCCCTGCAGCACCCAGGATTAATTGATCGTTTTTACACTTTGTTTTTAACTGTCTAAACTTACTGAAAAAGTGTAGTGACAGTAATGCACCTTTGCTCCTGTGACAGTTTGACAGGTGATGAAGAAATTACAGCATTTTAGACCTGGATGATGTCTTCAAAACATTCTGCAACTCGTTGCTCTCAGCAATTCATGTGTGCTGAGACATCTTCAGGCTTATCTTCCCCACAACCCTGTACCTACTTTGCTTTCTTCCTTAATGCTGTATGGACTTGTTCCTAGGTCAACCCATGCTTCTGCACCTCATTGGACATACACTGAAGCTAAAGCATTATCTCTGCTTAGTGGTATTGTAAGGTTTTCTGAAGTGCAAGCCAAGCATGTGAAGAGCAAGCTTGCAGTCCCTGTTGAATGCAGGGTTTGGGAAGTACACAAGGAGTTTTGGTCCAAGTACCAGCTCTGGGAGATTATAAAGACACATTGAGCAAGACTGTATCCAGCAAGCACCATCCATCCCGGTCAGTGATGAAAGCAGGGGTTGTGTGAAAAAAACAAATAGAGGGTGGTGTATTTAAAGACTCTTGCATAACACAGGCGGCCAAGGAGCTGTGCAAAAGTTACACGGACATTCTCAATTCTGGCATTTCCTGACTTTAGATCACTTGACCTGTGCAGGTTTAACGTTTTCTTGATGTAAGTTATTTTTGAGTGCAATAGGTGCTTTTATTCTAGATTGACGCATAACTCATAAAAAATTCAATGCCGGAATCTGTATTTTTACACAGAGATAGCTGTTGCCATGGTTATGTGGTATCCTGAAAATGCTAGGTCTTTCTTTTTCTATTTATATTTCAAACAGGACTTAGTCAGGTAAAGTAAATATCTTGCCTTAATTTAGGTTTTATGTTTGCTGTAAAACTTGTTAAAAAAAAGAAGTAAGAAACATTAAGCATTTCACAGTAGAAACACAAAAATTTTACATTACCGTGCAAGTCGGCTTTGGCTTTTTTCCTTTCAGTCAGTTTGTTTTTCTAATATAAAACTAATATGACATAATGTATAATCTAATTTGGAAATTACAATTTACTTGGAAGGATTATGCTGCCAGCCAATACCAACAAAGAAAGAAATTATTTGAGAATGTTTCTTTCCTTCTTAACGTGGTCGATAATTTATTTTTCCTTCAGAAGATTACTTTTTTCTTTACGACATTTCCTGCTGGTGTGATTTGCATTAGGATTAAATCATATGTTCCATGCTTAACTTATGCACCGAAGAAAGTGAATTTTTCCCCAAATTAAAAAAAAGGTGCAAATTGCTATCTTGTTATGGACTTTGCTTTCTTCGCAGCAAAGCGTGTTGATCATTTTCAGATGGTTTGACAGTAATTACTTTATTTGTACTGACAGTATTTACATGCAGGGGCAATCTGAAATGGGTAGATCTGTGTCTTTTATGAATCAAGGCCACTAAAATGGCTTAGAACAGGAGAAGCTGAAAAAACGGTTAATCCAACCGTGGTAATTCCGACTAACACCAAATTATCCTGTTGACTCTCATTAACCGCATAAGTTTAAGCGTTCATCCAACATGTTGCGTTACAGGGCTGTGGCATTTGTTCAGGAGCTTCCTGTTCACAGTAGCGCGTTGAGAGCGTGTGAGTTGTGTTAAATGTCCCCGTATCTCCTGCAGATGCTGCAGAGGGAGCAGGAGGGGAGCAGGTTTGTTAGCCTTCAGCATGTGAAAGAGCATTAGAAAGAAGTCGGGGTGCCCAGATGCTGCAACAAGTTTGTGTCTGGCACAGCATCTAAAAATGCAGCCTCTAGGTTAAGTGGAGAAAATTAGATGCAAAGGACCCGTTTTATAAAGAATTTACAGTCCTGAGCAAAATGTGATGTGGACAAATATGAGCGTTCTTAAAAAAAAAAGATACGTGTATCCACTTCTGATTTCTCCAGTTAGATTATGAGTGAGATGCAACATAAAGTTATCAGGGCTGATCTGAAGGCAAGTCTGCTACTGGATTTGGATGGTGTTGGAGTTGGATTTGGAAAATCTGGACTCAGTTATGACTCCGCCACAGAATTCTTATTGCAGCCTCTGGCAAGTCACTTATCCTTTGCATTCCTCAGTTTCCCGTCTGTAAACGCAGGGGTCATTTAATTTCCCTCCTTCTTTCCCTCTTGCTTATCTAGTCTTGAGTTTCTTTAGGGGATGGTTTCTTACAGTGTATTTCTTGTTGTTTTTCACTAGTGTCCAGCACAATGAGACCTTAGTCTCAGTTGGGATTTCTGCTGTAATACAGATAATATTATTGTTGACAGCTGTTGTTGTATCTGTGTAATGTAGTAGCATGAAGCAATAAAGCTTCCTCCCCTTTTGGTACTTAAAACTTACAGAACAGTTTTGTTGACTTTTCTTCTTGTTTGTTCTTTAATAAAGTTAGCTCAAAGTCATTTTCTGCAAGGCTGATTGAGTACTCATGGTAGTAAACCAGGACTTTGAAAGAGATCAGGGTGCTGCTATCCAGCTGTAAATATCTACCTTGTATTGTACTTCCTTATCTTGAAACCTTGAAGATATGTTGATATCATAGTAGGTCATCTACAGAGCGGGTAATTGGGATCATCCTTTTAAGCAGCTTGTTTGAGTTTTTAAAAAGTTTTTTCCTGCTGTAACTAATTCTGTTCTTCTGAAGTTGAAAATTAAACTGTGAATTTTTAGTTTATTTTCCTTGTGCAAGTAGGCAGTCTGTCTGTTTGTCCTCACTTCCACTGACCTGTTAGATTTGGTGGAAAAACTGGCACAGAGCTGGAAGTCTTAAAAAGAGTAACTGCTTACCAGGTTCATGAAAATCTGAAGCTGGGTAAAGGACAGAAACTCTGTTAGCCTTCTGGAAGATGTTTGGCTTGAGCTTAGCCTGAGTATTAGACACCGGAGAATCTAAACCACAAACCTGCCAGGACACCAGGTTTCATAAGCTCTACTGTTCATGAAACTTCCTAACGTGGCAGAGTGTGCTGTAAGTGCAGCAAGACCTGGTGTATCTTACCAGACAAAAAATGCTTTTGATGGTGTTGAAGGTGCCTTCTCCATTTAACCCAATCCAGGTGTCCTCTCCTCTGGCCCATTGACCTCAGGGGGCTGCAGCTGGGTGGCGGGTGCAGTTAGCACCAGAACTCGGCTGTGCCAGGCTCCGTGCAAACCTGCCCCTTCCCCTAAGGTCCTGGCATGTAAATAGATGCAGGAAGCCCAACCCATCTCGGAATAACTTGAATTCCAGTGCCAGCAAGCACAGAAATAAGCCTTCGTTTGGATGCAAATAATATCATCCTTCTACCGCGGTTGCTGGTGTCAAGTTCGTGCCAAAGTCCAAGAGCAGCCATCAGTTTATATGGCAGCAGTGGATGGCGAAGTTCAGGGGCAGGCTGTAAAGACCTGCATGTCGTCACTGCCGTTTCCAGCCTTAATTGCCAGACTTGAAGACAGCAAACTACATCGAGATAAGGCAAGTGATCTCACTTTTATTGAGTGAGTTTGGCCTTGAGGATTGTCCACTCCACGGCTTCATCTCAAAGTCAGTCTCTGAGAGATTCAGGAAGGCTTAATGAAGCTGTGCAGTGTATTTGGAAAATGAGTATGGACGCGTTGAAACGCCCTCCAGTATATCCCAACATAAAAGATACATATCAGGTTCCTTGTGTGGCGTTTGAGGACTATAAACATGTTGCCCTGATTTGCTGTGTTTCCTGAGGGTTTACAGAAAAAGTGGCTTTTTTAGGGGACTGCCATATTGAGATTGACAATTTGATGTAAACCATGGCCCAGCATCCAATGTTCTGTTTAATGCTGTTCTGTGTTTGTCAGCTGTAACCAATTATGCTTTTCATTGTGTTAAATGACACCAACATGGCTCCTTTCTACCAAGTTGTTGCTAACATCGTTTTATACGCCTTCGATGGCTGAGCCCTGTTGTAAGCTGTGTCGTATATAAGCCGCTGCTCCTCTCCGCTCCTCTGCCCATAAAGCATGAGACACCCAGATCAGTGCTGAATTCAGGAGTGCTAGGAAGTCTTTCGTGGGGCTTGGGGAATGGGATCTTGAGGAAAGCACTGGGACCTGGAACAGAGCAGCAATGGGATAATCATCTGTAGCTAAAAATGGCATCTGAGATGCTTCTGGAGGATTGTAGTGGTTTCCTGTATACTAAAGCTGCTAATCCTGGTTTGTAACTGCAGTAGGAAACCTTACACTGGAAAGAAGTCAAAGCTTTAATCTCATCTGCTTCTCTCTCCATCCCATACACACAAATGCAGTGAAAACCTTAATCCTCATGGTCCCCAGTGTGGTCCTGCATGGTTTCATGGTGAAGTCTAGGACCTAAAGGGACCCTGGAGAGACAGGGATGTGTCTGCCTATGGAAAGAGTTTTCTAGCAGAGAGTGCCCCTATGGGCTGTCGTCTTCATAGCCAGAGCCATTTTCTTGCTGTCCTTTCCGGGCAGGGGAAAAAAAAAAAAAAAAAAAAAAAAAA